>OLLX01000009.1_pt1 | contig 61222 bp, 67 predicted proteins | sample 1604651 | NCBI WGS metagenome assembly OLLX01 (sample SAMEA104055725, study PRJEB20765) | soil metagenome | biome: Arctic tundra; feature: Polygonal ground; material: soil | place: USA | collected 2011-09 | depth 0-0.5 m
GCGGCGGCGGCGGCCAAGCCGCTTGAGGAAGCTGATCGCATGCGTACCGCTTTGCTCACCGCTGTCAGTCATGATTTGCGCTCGCCGTTGGCCTCGGCGAAGGCGGCCGTTACCAGCCTGCTTGGCACCGATGTGACCTGGACAGCCGATGAACACGCGGAGCTCTTGGCTACCGCGAACGAATCGCTGAATCGGCTGCATCACCTGGTCGATAACCTGCTCGACATGAGTCGGTTGCAAGCTGGCGCGCTGTCGATGTTTCCGCAGCGAGTCGCGTTATATGAAATCGTGCCCATCGCGCTCGATAGTCTCGGACCGGCTGCCGGCCACGTCGATATCTGTGTTGCCGATACGTTGCCCGACGTCCAGGCAGACCCTGCCTTGTTGGAGCGTGTCGTTGCTAATCTGGTCGCGAATGCGTTGCGTTACGCGCCTGTCGAAAAGCCGCTACGAATCTCGGCGAGCGCGCATATTGGCGTCGTCGAGCTACGTATCGTCGACCATGGCCCGGGGATTCCCGAAAGCGATCGTGAACGGATTTTCGCTCCATTCCAGCGCTTGGGTGATACCGACAATACGACCGGCGTCGGCTTAGGGTTGGCATTATCGCGAGGTTTGATGGAAGCCATGGGTGGGACGTTGCAGCCTGAAGATACTCCCGGTGGTGGCCTCACCATGGTGCTGACACTGGAAGCATTGGAGCCCCAACGCCAGGTTGGCGACGACTTGTCGCCGCATTCGAGCGCGCCGCATTCTGGCTCATCCGATCAGGCGCCACAATGACCCGGGTCTTGGTCGTCGACGACGAACCCCAGATTGTGCGAGCGCTGAGCATCAGTTTGCGGGCACGGTCCTATGACGTCGTCAGCGCGAGCAATGGCCAAGAGGCGTTGGAGATGGCAACGAGAATGTTGCCGGACATCGTCGTCCTCGATTTAGGGCTCCCCGACTTCGACGGGCTCGACGTGATTCGCGGTTTGCGCGAGCGGAGCGCGGTGCCGATCATTATCTTGTCGGGGCGCAATCAAGGTGCCGCGAAAGTCAGGGCATTGGACGCCGGTGCTGATGATTACGTCACCAAGCCCTTCGACCTTGAGGAGCTGCTCGCGCGGCTGCGCGCGGCAGAACGGCGGGCACCTGTTCTCGACGGTGCGTTAGAAATCAGGATTGGCGATCTCACGATTGACCTGCAAGCTCATCGGGTGAATCGAGATGGTGTTAGTGGCGGCACCGATGTGCGCTTGACGCCGACGGAATGGCAGCTCCTTGAGGTGTTAGTACGCAATCCTGGCAAGCTGATCACCCAACGAAATCTGTTACGCGCGATTCAGCGCAGCAATTATGTCGACGAGAGTCATTACCTTCGCCAGTTTATGAACCAGCTTCGCCGTAAGCTGGAACCCGACCCAACTCGGCCACGTTATTTGCTGACCGAACCCGGAATGGGATATCGATTCCAGCCATGAACCTCGATGAAACGAGGCCCGGTCTTGGCTGGTCTCACGGGTGGCGTCGATGACGCGGGTGCTCGTCGTCGACGACGAGCCGCAGCTCGTCAGTGCGTTGGCAATGAATTTACGCGCACGCGATTATGAGGTTGATACGGCCGGAGACGGCGCGACGGCATTGGCAGTAGCGGCCGCGAGTCCGCCGGATCTGGTCGTCCTCGATTTAGGTTTACCTGACATGTATGGTGTCGACGTCATTACCGCGTTACGCGAATGGTCTGCCGCGCCGATCGTTGTTTTATCCGGCCGAACCGGAAGCAATGACAAAGTGCAGGCGCTAGACGCTGGCGCCGACGACTATGTCACCAAGCCTTTTGGGATCGACGAACTCATGGCCAGATTACGCGCGTTAGCTCGGCGTGGAATCCCCGAGGCTGAACCGCCGACAGTGTTGCTGGGTAATGTCCGCATCGATTTCCAGGCCAAGATCGCATCTCGCGATGTTGATGGGCAGGTCGGCGATGTCAGACTGACGCCGACCGAATGGCATTTGCTCGAAGTTCTGTTTCGCCACCCCGGTCGGCTGATCAGTCAGCGAGAACTGCTTCGAGAGGTTTGGGGGCCGGCTTATTATAGTGAAACCGGCTATTTACGCGTCTACTTCGCGCAACTTCGACGCAAACTGGAACTCAACCCGGCTCGACCCCGCTACCTCATCACCGAGCCGGGTATGGGATATCGCTACCAACCGTGAATCACCCCCCAGAAATGGGGTACCGATGAGAATGTGGCTGACGGCGAAAAGTCGACGGCGCGGATGAAGCTCACGGTTCGGCTCGGCTGAAGCCTCGGGTGAAACGTTGCCATCTGAACCGTTCGACGCGGCTCGCCGTGCTTTCCTGGAGACGTTATGGATCGAAACCGGTAGACGAAGGAGACGCGTCATGGTGAGTTCAGCCCTTATTCGCACCTTGACTAGCCGCAGCCGGCTAGCGTTGCCTTTGGCTGGCGTCGGGTTACTGGTAGCGGCCTGTGGGAGTTCAACCACGGCCAAGAGCGCGTCTCCCAGTCAGCCATCCACGCCGCCAGCCTCGAGTGCACCGTCGGCTGTCACCGTTGAAACGCATGTGGGCCCATTAGGCACCTATCTGACTGACGGATCTGGACGCACGCTCTACATGTTCGCTTCTGACACCAGCACATCCTCGACATGCTCTGGATCATGCGCCTCGGCGTGGCCGCCGGTGATATCGAGTGGTTCACCGTCCGTTAGTGGCGGCGCGGTAAGCGCGTCGCTGACGACGATCACTCGATCTGACGGTACGAAGCAGCTCAGTTATGGTGGCCACCCGTTGTATTACTACGTGGCCGACACCAGTGCCGGCGATGTTTTGGGCGAGGGAAGCGATGGGTTCGGCGCCAAGTGGTGGGTGTTGGCGCCGTCAGGTCAACCGATCGAGAGTGCCGCCGGCTCCGGCGCGTCATCGACCTCCCCGAGTTCGTCAGCCAGTAGCACCGCCAGCACGACTAGCGGTGGCGGTGGTGGCTGGTCATGATGACTGGTGAACCGTTCAGCATCGACCGTCCGTGAACAGACGACGGCTCGTGAATAGAAGGTGAGCGTCGCGGTGGCCCAAGCAGATGAGGCGGCACTGCGGGCGCTTTATGACGCCCATGCCGGGGCTCTGCTTGGCTATGCCATGCGGCTTACCAGCGGTGATCGCGGTCGGGCTGAAGATATCGTGCAAGACACTTTGGTGCGCGCGTGGCGAAATCCCGAAGCTATTGACGAGCGGCGTGGCCCATTGCGGCCATGGCTATTTACGGTGGCGCATCGCATTGCCATCGATATATATCGAGCTCGCCTTGCCCGACCCATCGAAGTCGGTGACGCGGCCCTCGCCGCCATATCGGCAGCAGATGATATTGATAGCAGCCTCGATAGATTACTTATCGCCGACGCGATGAGCAGCCTGTCGTTGGAGCATCGTGCCGTCATTGTCGAGACCTACTATCGTGGTCGCTCGGTTAGCGAAGCCGCGTCGGTGCTCGGCGTCCCGCCTGGCACGGTGAAGTCACGCAGTTATTACGCGCTACGTGCATTAAAGCTGGCGTTGGCCGAACGTGGGGTCACCACATGACCTGCCATCAGACGACGTCACTTGGCGCCTACGTGCTCGGTTCGCTGGAAGAATCCGAGCGCGGCACGATCGATGCGCATTTACTCGACTGCCCTAGCTGCGCCGCTGAGCTGGCTGAGATCGAGAGATTGTCGCCTCTTCTTGACCGGCTGACTATCGATGACATCGTCGCATCAGAGGTGACGCCGCGGGCTGACCTCTTCGACCGGGTCGCGGCGGCGGCGCGGCGCGACCTTCGTCGCCAACACCAGCGTCGTTTGCTGCTCACCTCGGTGGCGGCGGCCGTTATTGCGATAGCTGTTGCTGCCGTATTTGGGCTATCGGGTTTGGCTAATCACTCGCCGGCTTCAGTCGCGACTGGGCAGCCGGTCGCTTACGCCGCATCGTCTGGGAATATCCATATGTCAGTGACCATTACCGGCCATTCCAGTGGTACCGATCTTGATGTCACCGTTGCCGGGTTGCCGCTAGAGGAGCATTGCCAGCTCATTGCGGTGTCGCGCAATGGCTCGCGAGATATTGCCGGCTCGTGGGTGGCAACCTATTCGGGGACGGCGCAAGTTACCGGTTCGACGACGATTTCGCGATCTCAGCTCGCTGGATTTGTGCTGCTCGGTACCAACGGACAGCAACTCGTCACTGTCCCCATCTGAGGCCGGGTTCTATTTCTTTAGCGCACGCCGCGAGGCCGGAATTGAATGCTGATTCGTGGGCCAGTGGGTCGCGCGGTTTTCGCGATGGCGTGCTCCCAGGTGCGTTGGCAACTACCGCCCATCACGAGGAGATCGCCGTGGCCGAGATTGTGGCGACGTGTTTGTCCGCCACCTTTTGGTCGTAACAACAAAGCGCGGGGCGCGCCGAGGGAGATGATCGCGACCATGGTGTCTTCGGTTTTGCCACGGCCGATGGTGTCGCCGTGCCAGGCGACGCTGTCGCGGCCATCTCGGTAGAGGCAGAGCCCGGCGGTGCGAAATGGTTCGCCGAGTTCTTCACCGTAATGGACGTCGAGCGCGCGCTTGGCCGCGTCAAGTGACGAGTCGGGTAGCGGTTGGTTCTCGTCGTAGAAACTGAGCAGTCGCGGGACGGCGACGATTTTTTCATACATCTGGCGGCGTTCCGCATGCCAGGGAACCGAGTCGAGTAACCGCTGGAAAAGCGCGTCGGCATTGCTCATCCAGCCTGGTCGGACGTCGACCCAGGCGCCGTGGCTCAACGTCGTGCGGTGAACATCGAGCGCGAGCGGGCTTGGACCGATCGGCTCATCGCCGTCGAGCATGTTGCCGTCCGGCAGGTTGCTATCCAGCAGTGAACCCTGAAATGCCGTGGTCATGGCACCTACATTAGCGTGTCTATTCGAACCTATGTTCGATTATGCGCTCTGTTCGGCGCGGTTGTTGGCATCTGTCGCGAGGGTGAGACGCTGATCAGGTGATTGGTCCGATGCTCGTTGCCGCCGCGAGTGGCTACCACGGCCCTCCCGTTCTGACGCCGTGGAGCGCATTCGTCTCCTGGCGAGTCGATCCCGGTGTCGCGGCGTTCATCGTGGCAGTCGGGGCCGTTTACCTCGCCGGCGTTCGGCGAGTCCGGGCAAGCGGCTTTAGTTGGCCACGCTCGCGAGTGGTCTGCTTCATCTTTCTTGGCATGGGCAGTCTGCTGATTGCCACGATGTCTTTCGTCGGGGTTTACGCGCACACACTGTTCTGGGTTTACGCCTTGCAGAACGTGGTGCTTTTGATGGTCATCCCGTTGTTCTTCGCGTTGGGTATGCCGCTTTTACTGGCGCTGCACGGGTTACCGCCAGGGCCGGCAACTCGGTTGGCTGGCGTTCTCGATGGGCGTCTTGGCCGGGTCATTGTTTTTCCGGTGACCGGCTCGATCATCATGATCGTGGTGCCGTTCGTCGTCTATTTCAGCGGACTGTACGAGCAGTCGTTGCGCCACTATCTGATCTACGAACTCGTTCATTTCCTGCTGGTGGTCACCGGATTCTTGTTTTTCTGGTCGGTCATGGGTGGCGCGGATGTGGCACGGCGAGTTCCTTTCGCGGCGGCGCTGTTTATCGCGTTCGTCGAATTGCTGTTCGACGCGGTGCCAGGAATCGTGGTCCGCTACACCACGAGAATCCTCGGCGGCGGTTATTACCGGCAGTTGGCTCGGCCGTGGGGTCCGAGTCTGCGACGTGACCAGGGTTTCGGTGGCGCCGTTTTATGGTTTGTCGGCGAGGCGGTCGGCGTCCCAGTTTTGACGGTCTTGATGGCGCGCTGGATCGCTGAAGAGCGGCGCGAAACCGCTCGCGTCGATCGTGCCCTCGATGGGGCCGCGCAACTGGCGGACGACGAAACCAATCGGCGTATTGAGGTGGCCGGAGGTGCCGAGCTTGCGGGTGAAGGCCAGCCGACGGCTGAGGATGGCCAGGAATACAGCCAACCGTGGTGGGAGTCAGATCCGTCGCTCTTCGGCGATCGGGCTCGGCGTTACGGCTGGAAAGACCGAAACAACCCCGACGAATAACCGTCAATCTGAGCTAGGGGCCACTTGTCACCGCCGGGTGAGGCATGTGTTAACGAACTGGAGAAGTCTGACACTGTTGCCTGGTAGGTAGCTGTTGTTCGTCGGACCAGTTAGTTCCGCGTGGATACGCATGTCCCGCGGTGCGGTCCACGAATACCAGACGGACCTGGAAACGTTGCTGACGTTCGGTGTGAAGGTTTCGACTGGTCTCTGTCGCAAGCGACAGAGACCCTAATCGAACACTCCCACTGACCGAGTGAGCGATTCAGGGGCGGCGGGTCCGTGGCGATGGCAGTCGTTGTGGTGTCTTTTGCGAGAGGATGGCTCGTCATACATCGCAGATGCTTTTAGGGTGGTATTGGTGGTTCCGGATGGGTTTCAGGACAAGGTTGGGTTCGTCTGGAAGATTGCCGACAAGCTGCGCGGCCATCTGAAGCCACACGAGTACGGCACGGTGATCTTGCCCACGCTGGTGTTAGCCCGACTGGACGCTGTGCTCGAACCCACAAAGGCGGCGGTACTGGCGAAGGCCGCCGCACTTGACCCGATGAGTCCGGGCGCTGACAAGGTGCTGAAGAAGGCCGCCAAGCAGCCGTTCTACAACACCAGCCCACTGACGATGACGACGATGTTGTCGGACGATAAGAACATTGCGGCTCAGCTGCGCCAATACATTGCCGCGTTCTCCCCAGGCGCAACCGAAGTACTCGACGCTTACCACTACGACGCGACCATCACCCGCCTGAACAAGGCTCAAGTGCTCTACGCGGTGCTCGGTGATTTTGCCGATATCGACCTACATCCGAAGGTCGTCTCGAATGAGGCGATGGGTTACATCTTCGAGGAGCTACTGCGGCGCTTCTCTGAAATGAGCAACGAGACCGCCGGTGAGCACTACACCCCGCGCGAGGTCATCAGGCTGATGGTCGACCTGCTATTCGCCGAGGACGCCGACGCGCTGTCTGGTCCGAAGCCGGTCCGCTCGGTTTACGATCCGGCGGCCGGTACTGGCGGGATGCTGACCGTCGCCGCCGACTACCTGCGCCAGCTCAACCCCGATATTCACGTCGAGGTATATGGCCAGGAACTCAACCCTGAAACGTGGGCGATCGCCCGATCTGAGCTGATGATGCGAAGCGACGAAGCCGAACGCATGACGTTCGGTAACTCGTTCACTGAAGACGGCTACGCAGGCACCCACTTCGATTACATGCTGGCCAACCCTCCCTACGGCGTGGACTGGAAGACCTACGCGGAGCCCATCAGGACCGAGGCCGCGACGAAGGGGTTTGCTGGCCGGTTCGGCGCCGGGCTGCCACGTATCAGCGACGGATCGTTCCTGTTTCTGCAGCACATGATCAGCAAGATGAAACCCGCCGCCGATCGGCCCGAGACCGCCCGGATCGACGGTGGGTCGCGGATCGCGATCGTGTTGTCTGGCTCGCCGCTGTTCTCTGGCGGCGCAGGATCGGGTGAATCCGAAATCCGCCGCTGGATTATCGAAAACGACTGGCTGGAAGGCATCGTTGCGCTGCCCGACCAGATGTTCTACAACACCGGCATTTCTACCTACGTCTGGATCATTACCAACCGCAAACCCGCCAACCGCACTAGCACCGTCACCCTTGTTGACGCCCGCGAGCTTGGCACCAAGATGCGTAAATCGCTTGGCAACAAACGCAAAGAACTCACCACCGACGCGATCGCCGAAATCAGCCGACTCTTCGCCGACGCACCGGACCTCATTGCTGGTAGCTCACCCGACCCACGGGTGAAAGTCATGCGCAACGAGGAATTCGGCTTCGCGCGACTCACCGTCGAACGCCCGATGCGCCGCGTCTGGCGTGTAGATGAACTAACCGTTGCTGGGCTGCCGGAAGATATTGCCGCTGTGCTGACTTCACTGCACGGTCAGTCGTGGACGACGGAGAAGCAGGCCAAGGCGGCACTGTCGTCATGCGGACTGGAAACGAAGGCAACTACCGCCGTGCTCAAGGCGATCGCTATGTATGACGCGGATGCCGACCCAATCAAAGCGAAGAAGGGTGGCGGCTACGAGCCCGACCCGGATCTACGCGACCAGGAAAACATCCCACTGCCTGTCGGCTACCTCGACCTCGATGAAACCGCGCAGGACAAGGCCGTACGCGACGCCGCCGAGAAGCATCTTGTCGAACAGATTCACCCGTTTGTGCCGGACGCCTGGATCGACCACGACAAAACCAAGATCGGCTACGAAATCCCGTTCACCCTCCAGTTCTACATCTACACGCCACCCCGCCCCGTGGCCGAAATCCGAGCCGACATCGACGCGCTAGAAGTCCAGATCCAGCAGTGGATGAACGGGTTACTGCGGTGACAGCGCGCGCAAGGCACTTTCCACTCCGGCGCCTGTTCCGCAGGGAGAAGGTACTCGGCTTCGTTGATGAGCCCATGCTCTCCGTGTACCGGGAGCGCGGCGTGATCCTCAAGGACGAGCGCAGCAATCCCAACCAGACGGCCGAGGATCGAAGCATCTACCAACTCGTGGAGCCGGGCTGGCTCGTTGTAAATCGTATGAAGGCCTGGCAGGGATCGATTGGCATTTCGACACTCCGCGGAATCGTCTCAGGTCATTACATTTGCTTTGCTCCTATGCATGAAGAACATGGGCGTTACCTGAACTGGCTCCTACGATCGGCGCCGTATACAGCCCATTTCGCCGCCATCTCCCGAGGAGTACGGCCAGGACAGATCGAGATCGACAATGACGAACTCGAATCGACCCGAGTAGCATTGCCGCCGGTTCGCGATCAGCGGCGGATTGCTGACTTCCTCGACGATCAAGTCGCCCGCATCGACAACATAATCGCAGCCCGCGCCCAGCAACGGATGCTAGTCACCGAGTGTTCTGTGTCTGAGGTGGACCATTATTGGCGGTCTCTGGCTACGCTGTACGGGACGGCTCGTCTTGGCTATCTTCTGAGCGGGGTAGAGCAAGGCTGGTCGCCCGATGCCGAAGCACGTGCTGCGCAGTCAGACGAGTGGGCGGTTATGCGAGCCGGATGCGTAAACGGGGGATCCTTCGATGAAGGGGATCACAAGGCACTTGGTGCGGAAACCGAACCACGCCAACAATACGAGATCTATGCCGGCGATCTGCTGATGTCTCGTGCTAGCGGATCTTTAGATCTCATTGGAAGTGCGGCCATCGTACCCGAAGGTGTGCGGCCAAGACTTCTTTTACCTGACAAGGTCTATCGTCTTTTCCCTTATAAACCACGAGTGTCCGCAGCCTTCCTGGCGCCTATGCTTCGATCTCCGGCCGCGCGGCATCACATTCGAGGCGGCGTTTCCGGAGCAGAAGGAATGGCTAACAACATTCCCGCACCGGTCGTACGTTCAATCCCGGTTCCTGCTTTACCGCTGGCCCAGCAGCCAGCGACTATCGAGCGGATGCTCGCGCTTGAGTCGCAGCGGAGTGGCACGATCATCTCTCTACAGGCGAGCGTCGCACTACTTCAGGAGTTTAAGGACTCCTTGATTACGGCAGCGGTGACTGGGGAGTTTGATGTGTCGTCGGCAGATGGGTCGAGGGTGGCGGTATGAGCAAGGTAACGTCTGAGGGGGCGTTCGAGGAGTCGATCGAGGCGCACCTGCTTGCGAATGAGTGGGGCAAATGCAGCCCGGCCGAATACGACAAGGCACTGGGTCTGATCCCGGCTGAGCTTTCGGCTTTCCTTGCGGCGTCGCAGCCGGAGGAGTGGGAGCAGCTTTGTCAGCGGCTCGGTGGCTCGGACGCGGCGACAACGAAGGTCGCGCAGTATGTGGCGAAGGAGTTGACCTCGCGGGGCACAGTGGATGTGTTGCGCCGCGAGACGAAAATGAATGGCGTCTCATTTCGAGTGGCATTCTTTGCGCCAGCTAATGGTCTGACGAAAGAGCTGTGGCGGCGTTATGACGCGAACCGGCTGACGGTCGTCCGGCAGTTGCATCACAGTGAGTCGCACCCGGCTGACTCGCTCGATATGACGTTATTCGTGAACGGTGTGCCGACAGCGACAGCGGAGTTGAAGAATCCGTTGACGCAGCAGAGCGTCGCGGATGCGATGAAGCAATACCAACAAGACCGTGGGCCGTCCGATCTGATCTTTCGGCACCGGGCGGTAGTGCATTTCGCGGTGGACCCGAACCAGGTCTACATGACCACTCGGCTGGCTGGGGAGAAGACGCGGTTTCTGCCGTTCAACCAGGGCTCCGGCGGCGCGGGTCACCAAGGTGGTGCCGGTAATCCCACGAACCCGGACGGGTATGCAACGTCTTATTTGTGGGAGCGGGTGTGGGAACCCGATGCGTGGCTCGGGTTGCTCGGAGAATACGTGCATATCGAGGACGTCTTTGACGCCGATGGAAAGAAGACAGCCGACACGGTCACGCTGTTCCCGCGGTTCCACCAGTGGGACGCGGTGCAACAACTCCTTGCCGCGACCCGCGCTGCCGGTCCGGGAATCGACCGGCTAGTTCAGCATTCGGCTGGGTCAGGGAAATCCAACACCATCGCCTGGGCCGCGCACCACCTGTCACGGCTACACACGCCTTCGTTTCATGGCGAGCTGACTGAGGATTTGAAGGCGGCCCGGCTCGGAGTCGATCAGCCGATCTTCAACAAGGTCATCGTAATTACCGATCGGGTCGTGCTGGACCGGCAGCTACAAGCCACCGTCGCCGGGTTCGAACACACCCCAGGCACCATCGTGAAGATCGATGAAGACTCCCAGCAGCTTCGAGCCGCATTGACCGGAAACACCGCGCGGATCATCATCACCACCCTGCAGAAATTCCCCGTCGTCGCCGAAGCCGCCGCCCAGCAAGGCGCCACGGTTGCCGGCACCCGGTTCGCGGTAATCGTCGACGAAGCGCACTCCTCCACCACAGGTGAGGCGATGAAGGACCTGAAGAAGGTCCTCGGCGAGACCGGCTCCGACACGAGTGAGACCGTGCCAGTAACGAAGGCGCAAACAGCTGACGCGCTGACACTGGCCGAAGCTACGGAAGCGAAAGCCGAGGCGGATGCGCCAGATGCCACCGACTATCTGGCGGCGTCGATGACTGCGCGCGGTAGGCACAGCAACCTGTCGTTCTTCGCTTTTACCGCCACCCCGAAACCGAAGACACTGGAGCTGTTCGGTGAGCTGACGACCGGTCCAGCTGGTGAGCCGGTGCGGGTGCCTTTCCATCTGTATTCGATGCGGCAGGCAATCGAGGAGGAGTTCATTCTCGACGTGCTCGCGAACTACACCACCTACGACACCTACTACCGGCTGGCCAATACTGAGCCGACTGACGACCCCGACGTGCCAGTCAGCAAAGCCTCCGCCGCGCTGGCCCGCTATGTGTCGCTGCACCCGACGAATCTGGCGCAGAAGGCCGAGATCATCGTCGAGCATTTCCGGCAGAAGACCGCCGCGAAGATCGGCGGGCACGCTAAAGCGATGGTGGTAACCAGGTCTCGGCTGCACGCCGTCCGCTACAAGCAGGCCATTGATGCCTACCTGGCCAGGATGGGTTATGATGCCGGGCCGCATCGCATTGCTGCGCTGGTGGCATTTTCTGGCACGGTCACCGACCCGAGCGAACCGACGGTGAGCTTCACTGAGTCGATGATGAACGGTTTCGGCGAGGCACAGCTGCCTAAGCGATTCGCCAGCGGTGATTACCAAGTACTGGTGGTGGCCGAAAAATATCAGACCGGGTTCGATCAGCCGCTTCTGCACACCATGTATGTGGACAAGAAACTGGCCGGAGTTCGGGCGGTGCAAACACTTTCGCGCCTGAACCGCACCCAACCCGGTAAGGCCGACACATTCGTGCTCGACTTCGCGAATACGGCCGAGGAAATCCAAGCCGCGTTCGCGCCATTCTTCGAACAATCCATTGCCACCCCGACCGATCCGAACCTGCTGTACACCCTCGAACGCAGCATTCTCGACGCCGGAGTGATCGACCCTGCCGAGCAGGCTGCCGGAGTGGCCGCGCTGCTATCAGGTTCGGCCGCGAACCAGAAGATCGTCTACGCGAACCTCAACCCAGCCGTTGGGCGGTTCAGCACACTCGAAGCCGAAGCACAAGACGAGTTCCGGCGCGCATTGAAATCCTACGTGCGCGCCTATGCGTTCCTTGCTCAGATCATGCCGTGGACCGAGCGAGACCTGGAATCGCTATACCTGTACGGGCGGGCGCTACAGCCATTGCTGCCCAAGGCTCCAGGTGATCCGCTGCCGCAGATCAGCGACTCCGTGCTCCTGACGCACCTGCGCACCGAAGCGCAAGCCCACGAGGAAGATTTGTCGCTAGCTAGCGGCACCGATCGACCGGCTGTCGCACTACCGGGCGATGGTGCCGGCAAAATGTTCGACGAGCCGATGGAGAAACTGTCGGCGCTAATCGCGACCCTGAACGACCGGTTCGGCATGAACCTCACCGACGCCGACCAAGTCTGGTTCGAACAGCAGAAAGCAGCCGTCAAACAAGACGAATCGCTGCGGGTCGTCGCATTGAACAACGACCGCGACCAATACCGCATCGTCATGGAAAAGCGTGCCGACGACGCAATCGTTGATCGACACGAATCCAACGGCGAACTGTTCGATGCCTACTTCAGCAAACCCGGATTCCGCGAAGCTCTGCTGGAATACCTGGCGAGCTCATACGACGAAATCCGAGACGAAACCGCGTCTTGACGCGTAGGAATCGCTGGCAGCCGCGTCAGCCAGCAGCAACCGGAGTTGAGAGCCAGCCTTTCTCATAAAGTGCTGCCCAGGCGGTCTGGATATGGGAAGTAGTGAACATGCGGCCCTTGCGTGGCGTCCATGCACGGACGCCTTGTTCTGCTCGCTCCGGATCCGTGGCGGCGCCAGCATCTTCATGCGTCACCCAATGAATGCTTGCGAGCAGCTCGAGCCCGTATGCGGTCTCGAAACCCTCCGCAAGCGCGAGAACACGTTCGATGCGTTGGCGAGTCTCAGGGTGTTCATTGAGTACCGGGGCGGCGGCTTCCGATGCTCCCGGTAGCACACTCAACGGTTCCGCTTCTTGTACCGGCGCATTGCCGTCTCCGAAGCCGCTGATGTAGTGGCCTTCCATGGTTCGTAGTACTTGCCGAAGGTTGTCGGCGTATGGCCCGTATCGATGCTTGGTGAAGTTCAGCCGTAATGGCTCGCCCGCGACCTGCAGGAAGTACATGAGCTTTTGCGATTCGATCAGTGAAGGCAACTCCAGCGCTCGTATCGCGTAGCCGGTCATGAGAGCGATGAGGGCGGCTCGGCCCGGCGTAATTGCAGGCTGTGACTCACGGTTTGGCATCTCGGCGGCGCGTGGCGTCGCGCCCGGCGGGTAGAGCCGGACGTCGACACTGTGTAGCCGATCGAACGCCTGCCGAATCAGCAGCTCAACCGCATGCCAATCGAGTCCGCCATTGCCACAACCGAGCGGTGGGACGGCGACAGATGTGATCTGCAGTTCTTCGATGACGCGGACAAGATCATTCAGCCCCGACTCGACGTACTCGATCTTGGATGCACCGCGCCAATGCGTCTTAGTCGGAAAGTTGATCACGTACCGCGGACCCGAGAGCTGATCCGTTGGCCAGACATGCATCTGACCGACGTGCACATCGCCCGCTCTTACGGCCCGGGCGTAGGCCTTGAACATCTCGGGGAAGGCGCGCTGGAACTGCAACGCTATGCCTTTGCCCATCACGCCAACGGTGTTGACAGTGTTGACGAGTGCATCGACATCGGCTGCCAGCAAGTTGCCGTGCGCCTCGGTGATCATGCCCGCTCGCTCCATGGGCTAGAAGTACCAGCCAGGTCTGACATTCACCGGTGTATCGACTCCCAGGTTAGCGAAGGTCGCCCGGGCGATTGTGGCACAGCGCGAATTTTTCGCGGCGACCTCCGTCAGGGCATTCCAAGGCACCTTCAGATGGACCAGGCACTCTGCCATACGACGTTCAACACGAGCGGGATCATCGTCGGTATTGCGCCAGATCCTTGCGCGCATGAGCGGCCAGTCGATTCGCTCCTCTGCTTCCTCGATTGTCGAGGCGAACGACGCGATAGCCAATACCGCATTCCGGTCAGTGAACACAACTGGCGATCCTGATTCGAGCAATCGTTCGGCAGTCGTCACAAGATAGACAAGGTCGTCGCATCCTTCGACATACGTGGCGACGTTTCCTTTTTCGATCGCGAACATCATGGGACTGCGCGGAGCAAAGTAGAACGGCACGTAGTCAGCGACCACGCCATGCGGCGCGATTGGTACAAACCGGCGTTGGCGAGCCTCCTTGATACCAACATTCCCGACCTCTACTTCAAGCAGGCCATTGGCATGGGCCGTCGAATCCGCGACGAGTCCACCCCGCACGATCGAGGTCAGGTGACTCACGTGAGTGAAGTGGACGACGGTCGTCGGAATCGGCCGACGCATCACATCCCTCCGATCCGCGCCGGAGCATCGTACGGGCGATTCAAGATCGAGTTGCTCAGCGCATCCACGATGTCGTGATCAGTCATCGCGACATGTATATCCGGTCGGCGAGGTCGAGCGGCGCAGTCGGGTCGATTCGGTGCAACTTCCGCTCGCCCAACCTGCATCCCAAGGTGGTACCGTTCTGGTATGAGCACTCAGATAGCGATCCGGCTTTCGGATGACATGGTCGCGTTCATCGATGATCTGGTCCGCCGTGGCGACGCGGGCAGCCGTGCCGCAGTGGTATCCCGTGCCTTGGAGCACGAGCAGCGACGCAAGATCGCGGAGCAAGACGTCGCCATCCTCAGCCGACAAGCGCCTGACCCTGACATGGACGGACTCGCGGAGTTTGCCGCGTCGATCCCAATGACAGATCTCGATTGATGCGGCCTATTCACATGGCCCGTCTAGACAAGACGCGACCTGTGGTGGTGCTCACCCGCGAACTGGTGCGTCCCTACCTCACCCGAGTCACCGTCGCGCCGATTACGAGCACAATCCGTGGCCTTTCCACCGAAGTCCCTGTCGGACCAGCAAATGGACTCGATCACGCCTGCGTCATTAGTTGCGACAACATCGTTACCGTGCCGGCCACCGCACTAGGGCCTCAAGTCGGCTTCCTGCTATCCGAGCAAGAAACCGCGCTCACACAGGCGATCCACGCCGCATTCGACCTCGACTAACTTTGCTGGGAGCGCTGGCGGGGGGGAATCAGCTCATGAGGTGATCCCGCAGGGTCTTAGCGCCACCGCGCTCTTTTCTTGAGACGTATATCCGCAGTATCGCCGTCTGTCTTAGTAGGGCACCGCCAACACCAATGGTGAGTCCACTGTATTTGACAGCCCAGCCGAGGACGTCTTGAACGTAGGTGGTGTCGTGTCTTCGTGATCGATCGGCGGGGTGCCTGATCGATGACAACACTGGATTAGCGGATGAAACTGACTGGCTCTTCGACGCCGTCCCAGGTCACTGTTGTTTCGGCTGGCTGAGTGCGCGCCACGATCTGACCGCCACGGATGACGAGGAATCGCCGTGCTCCTAATCGGATAGCGTCGATATCGTTGGCCGCATCGAATACTACGCAATCAGCAGGTCCACCGATTTTGATTCCATAATCAGGTAATCCCAGTGCGGACGCCGGATTAACCGTGACCATATCGAGTAGCCGACGCAGTTCGTCGTCACCGCTGTACTGGCCAAGATGAACGAAGACAAACGCGGCCTGTACGGGGTCACCAAAGCCGAGCGGATACCACGGATCCATTATCGAATCATGGCCGATGCAGACATTGACGTCAGCCTCTTGCAATTGTTTTACCCGGGTATGCCCGCGACGAATAGGCCCGGTATCGAAGCGCCCTTGGAGAACGGAATTATCGAGTGGGTTGGTCACCATATGCAGGCCGGCGCGCTTGATGTTGTCGATTAGTCGGTGCGCATAGGCAGCGTTATAGGAATGCATCGCTGTGGTGTGGCTCGCGGTGACCCGCCCTGACATGTCGCGCCGGATTGTTTCGGCTGCCATTACCTCGATGAAACGCGAATGCTCGTCGTCGGTCTCATCGCAGTGAATATCAACGAGTAGCCCGAATTCCTCGGCCAAATCAAAGGAAAATCGTACCGACTCGACGCCGTCTTCACGAGTCAGCTCATAGTGCGGAATGCCGCCGACGACATCGGCGCCGAGTTCGACCGCTCGCCGCATCAACTCGCGGCCGTCGTTGAAGCTGAGAATTCCCTGTTGCGGAAAGGCGACCAGTTGCAGCTCGATCTGTCCCCGTACTTCGTCGCGCAGCTCGACCAGCGCCCGCAACGCCGTCAGTTGCGGGTCGCATACGTCGACGTGGCTGCGCACATACTGGACGCCGTTGGCCAACTGCCAGCGCAACACCTGGCGAGCCCGGGATTTCACGTCGTCGACTGTCAATGAACGAACTCGTTCGCTCCAGACCGCGATGCCCTCGAACAATGAGCCCGACTGGTTGGGCCGGGGTTGGCCAACGGTCAGGGCCGCGTCGAGATGGATATGCGGCTCGACCAACGGAGGAGTGACCAACCTTTCGCCGAGATCGATCGTCTCGGCGAAAGGTTGTCCGTCGGGGCTCGGTACGAAGATGCCGTCACGGATACCGAGGTCGACCAGGTCGTTCGAGCCACGGACTCGGGCATTGCGGAGCAGTAAATCCGTCATGTCGCCGAACCTACCGGCTAGTAAGACCGGCGAGAATATGCCACGGAGTCCGTTCTGTCACGACAACTCCGAGTCGACATTCAGATCTGGGCGTATTCGATTGGTAAAGATTGCCCACCAACGAGCCGGTCATTTGTAAGATTCTCGTGTGCCCGAAGCAGAGATCGAACTGGCCGCCGATGCGACCGGTGTGTCAGCGGCGCGGCGGTTCGTTGCCAATTTCTTACACGATATCGGCGACGGCGACGAAAACTGGGACGCCGTCCAGCTGGTCAGTGAACTGGCTACCAACGCGATTTTGCATGCCCGAACTCCATTCGTGGTGCGGGTGGTGGTGTCCGCCCAGATCGTGCGGCTGGAAGTCAGTGACCGCAATCCGGCGTTGCGCGCCGTCCAACGGCACTTTTCCGAAGACGCGACAACGGGCCGAGGCCTGGCCATGCTGGCGATGCTCGCGAGTTCATGGGGGGTCGATCCGCGAGCTGGCGCGAAGACCGTCTGGTGCGAGCTCGCCCGTTCGGGCACGGCCGGTCGACGAGATGACGTTCAACTCCCGGTGGCCTCTCAGCACATCGATCCGCAGTCGAGCATCGCTCCGGCGCAGCGCGCACCGCAAGCACCTTCCGTGCCGCGATCACCGGCCGGGTGGATGAAGGCGGTATGACCGACGATCTCTGTCAGGTGCTGTTGATCGGACTGCCCGTATCGGTGCATGCCCAGTCACAGGAGCACAGCGCCGAGCTGATGCGCGAGATGTTCTTGATCGCCCAGCAACGGCATGAAGAGCCGCAATCTCTGCAGCAACGACTGCCGGCCCGTTTGCTTGCCTTGGTCGAGGAGCTTAACCAGCGCTTCGCCGGCCTGACCACCGATCAAGACCTCAGGTTGGCGGCGGCTGTCGAGGCGGGTATTCCAGCGATCGATCTCGTTTACCACTTGCCCGTGGTTGCCGCCGAGGCCGCGCGACACCTGGGTGACATCCTCGATGAGGCTGACGAATTCTGCCGGGCTGGTCGGCATCTACTCACGCTGGCAACTCCGGTAGAAGCGCTGGAGTATCGGCACTGGTTTTTGGGGCAGATCGTCGATCAGCTTGACGGCGAGCAGCCCACTTCATGGTCGGAATATCGAGATTCGCGCCAGCCGGCAGAACTCGACAGCGCCGACCGGGCATAATCGCTGCCATGTTCGTACGCCAAGTGTTATTCGATCTCGACGGCAGTCTCACCGATCGCGATACTTTGCGCGCCTATCTCAAGGCCGAATCGGTCGAGGCATTCGCGCAGGTGCCAGGTCTTCGGCTCAAGCTGTGGATTTGCGACGACGTGGCCAACCGCTGGGGTGCCATCTTCATCTGGGAATCTCGAAAGGCATATGACGCCGCCGGCCCAATGCCCAGTCGGGCGGCCGAACTGATCGGCAGCGGGCCATCTTTGGTGAATGAGTATGACGTCGAGGCGGCCGTTGAAGGCGTCTTCATGTCAGCCGCGCTTTCTCGGGTCGGCCGCGTCTTCGACGCGTAAAACCGCGATCGATGCTAGAGCTACGAGAGCTAGGGCCATTCGCCCGCCGTCACCCGCCGTTCGCCTAACCACGCCGCCCATCACCTGCCGTCCGCCGGCCCTCCGCGATCAGCTGCGCGGGGACAGTTTCGGCGTCGCCGAAAGAGCGCCCGCTGATCGGCTAACCAGTTTGTTGTCGTTTGGTGAAGTGCTCGAAGTACGCATCGCCAGGGTCGGTCGAAGAAGCTGCAGCTCAGGCACTATTGGACGATATCCGCCCGGGTTGGGCCCACGGCACCAGTCTTAGAAGCCGTACTCAGCTGACGGTGACGCCGCTAGCTGACTGTGACGACGGTGCCGTAGCCGATCAGATCCCAGACTTTGGCGGCTGACGAATACGGTAACTCGACGCAGCCCAGACTTTGCTGACTGCCGTATGAGCCGCGAAGGAATCCGTGGATAGCGTCGCCGCCGTTGAAATAGTTGATGTACGGCACGCCGGCGTCCTTATATTTCGTGCCGTTCGGGTTGGTGCCTTGCATCGTTTGGCTGCGGTAACGCAGGAATACTGCCCAGCTGCCAATAGGCGTCGGCGCGGCCGGAATGCCGGTATTGGCAAGCGACGAAAACACGAAGCTGCCATTGCTCCAGATCCGCAGCGTCTCTGGTTTGCTGGTGGTCGCCCAAGCCCAGGTGTAAGGCGCCGCGTCGGCCTTATGTGCGAGTGCGTCGGCGATGAGATCGGACCACACTTGGTATCCCGCGCTGCCGTCTGTTTTGAGTTGGTGGGCATTCTCGAAGGAGATAACCGCGCCTCTGGTCATTGCGGTCAACTCACCTGGCACCCAAAGATGGGCCAACGTCGCCGGCGTGTTGGGAAACCGCATCGCGTAGGTGCCGGTCGGTGGTGTGAATGCCGCGCTGACCTGACCAGCTAGGTCGTTCGGCTCGGGGGTCGACGCGGTGAATGTCACCGGCAGATAGTTGAGTTCGGCGAGCAGCTGTTGCAATCGTGTAATCGAGCCGGCCGCCACCTGATAGCTCAGAGGTTTTTGATGAGCGAGCGCCTCGCCGTTTTTGGCGGTGAGACCGCTCGGCAAGCTCACGGTGACGGTGGTGCCGGGGCTGAACGGCGTCAGCGGCACGAATCGCAACGACGCCGGAGTGGGCTGGCTCCAACTGCCGACCACAGCGGGGCTAATGGTCGGCATCACGGCATTGGCGACATCGGTTTCACCAGTGCCACCAGCGGTATCCAGGGTCACCGTATTAACGGCTGCGGCGACATCGGAGGCCAGTGGCGCGTCGAAGGTCAACGCGATCGGCGCCGTCGCGTCGACATTGGTAGCCGTCGTCGCGGGCGTCATCGACACCAGGTTCAGGGTTGGTGCCGGCGGTGAACTCGAATTGGCGCCTGGTGAGCCCGCAGCCGACGCCATGGGTGTCGAGGTGGCTGTGGGTGTGCCCGCAGACGTCGCGGAGGTAGTAGCAGGGGCTGAACTCGTCGAAGCAACATTGGTGGGCAGGGTCTCAGCCGAGGCGCCGACCCGATCGGAGCGCAGCCACCAGATGCCGCCGACGGTGATCGCGGCGCCAAGCGCCAGTGCGCCGACCGCGAGCATGGCAACGAAACCAATGGCGGCAACGGGTCTCTTTCGACTCCGACGCCGACGTGCCTTCGACATGCTGCTCCTCTTCCCCCTGACCATCAGACGCACAAGCACGTCGGATGGGTTGCAGCCAGGTGGCATCCGGCGAGTGCATCTTGATGGTAAGTACCGCCCACCATTATGCGGCAATCCATCGCCAAGGGCCGTTTCGCCGACGGAGTGTCAGGAAAGGCGGGAGTTAGCGCTTGACCGTCTTCTCATCGGTCAACCGACGAAGTTCCGCTGCCGTGGCCGCGGCTTCTTCGCGGTTGTGGCGGAGCGCGTTTTGTAGCCGGAACGAATCGACGACGCTGGAGATGAATGCCACCGCGATCATCGCGAAAAAAACGGCAAGCCCGACCCGGATAAGCATCGTCGAAGTCGGCAGCGTGTGATTGATGAAGGCGTCACGCAATGCCGGGATGGAGACCAAGAAGGTGATGAGCAGCGCTGGTCCGGTCAGCTTGAGTTTGCTCATCCCTGACGGACCGCTCTGGCGCGCAATTGCATCTGGAAGACGAATCTCCTGATGGCGTCGGATTCTTTGCCGGTCGGATCGAAAGAGAGCACGGCTTCGGTTTGTTGCCCGGCGGCCATGGTGCGCAGCACCACACCCTGCATCTCCAGCTGATTGCCGCCGATATTGATCTGGATTCCCGCTGGTGTCATAGGGGCGATTTCGCGGTGCGCCATTCGCACCCGAAAGCCACCTTCGGAGACGTCGATCGTGGTTGCCGGCACGACATCGCCGGGCAGTACCAGCAAGACGGCGAGTGCCGCTGTCACGCGGACATAACGCCGGCGCTGAACCAACATGGCTTGGCCGGTAGGCAGCAGCCGCCAATTCTTCAAGGAACCGTAGGTAATGTGCTCGACCAGCACGCAGTGTTGCTCGTAGCGCCCGCGCGCGGCCGTCCACGACAATTCGATATCGCGCGCACCGCTGGCGAAAAGCACGGCGCTGGCACCAGGAGGTGCCGCCACAACGAGGGTGTTCTCTTCAGTCTCCTCGACGCGAGAGGGGTATTCGCTGTCAAAGCCTGCCGGCCGCAGTGACACCAGGGTGTTCACCGCCAGCAGCTCCGCCCCGAGGACGCTCATGTACTTAGGCCGCTTCGACTAGGCGTTCGACGAGCAGGCCGGCCCAGGCGCCAGCGGTCGCTGGGTGCCCATCGAGCCACGCGACGGGGATGCCCAAACACAACACGGACGCCGGGTCGCGGCTCGCGGCCACTTCGGTGATGACAAGACCATCGGCTGGACCAAGACGCTTGGCCCATTCCGCGACGTCGCCAGTCTTTCGAGTGGCAGGCACTACCAGCCAGATCGCTGTCGCGTCGAGAGCCTCTAAAACGTCGCGATTCCAGGGTGCGGATGTCGGCGACATCGGGGCGTCGACCACCACGATGGTGGCCGTGGTTTTGTTGTGCCAGCGCTCCAGCCTGGCTTCGATTTGTTCGACCGAACCAAGCCGACGGGTCGCCGGAGCGCGACCTGGCGCACTGCTTTGGGTGACGAGAAAGACCGAACGCTCGTCCAAGCCCATCGACATGGCCAGTTGGACGCCGGCGTCCCAGGCGCCTTGCCCTTCTCCGACGACAGCGAAGACATCGCCGGGGCGCTGTGGTGGTTTCGGCAGTGGTGGCAGCGCGCGCAGCGCGGACACTAACGCGGCAAGCAGGTCGCCGTCTTGGCCAACCGGAAGCATCGTGGTCGGCACACCGAGATCAGTCAGCGTGCGGGTCGAGGAGGTGGTGGCTATTGCCGTCCCGGCTCGACGTCCGGCCTTGCGCATCTCGACCTTGCGGGCGTCGGGGTCAGCGATGCTCGGACGTGAAGCGACGAAGGAATCGGCGTCCTCGTCGTAGCGATTGGTTGCGTGGTTGACCTTGGTCGGTGTCGCCGCTTCGGCCACGGTTTCGGTAAGCCCGGCCAGAATGCTGGCAAAAGACGCGCCTTCGGTCGAGACCGAAGGGCCAGTCGAGACCGAACCGGTGACCGGTGCCGGTCGAGCCGGCGGTGGAATCGGCGCGGCTTGGGGAGTCTGCGGCGTTACTCGTGGCTCGTAAGACTCGCGGTCGCTGATCGCGTCGGCCAGATCAAGCAACGACACCGGCCGGTGCTGGGCTTGTTCTGACAACGATTCCAGCGACGGTGACTCGACATCAATAAGGGACGACGATGGCGGCGTGAATGCTGGCGACGGCGTGAAAGTTGGCCGCGTGGTTGGGTGCGCGGTCGGGCCAGCCGCTGCCCGGCCGGAAGCACCGGAAGCACCGGAAGCACCGGGCGCGCCGGAAACACCGGGCATGCCAGTGCCGTCGACATCGGCTTCGACGGTGAGCTGAAAGTTCTCTTTGGTGAAGAAGCCGCCGAGGCCGCCGCTGCGGACCTTGTCAGCGGCGATAATGCGCACACTCGAGCCGTACTCCTGCCGCGCGCGGATCAGGAGTTCCTCGAGATCGGGACCATCAAGCTGCATGCGCACGGGCCACCGTCACCGTCCCCACTGTCTCCAGTTGCAACTGGCCGCCGAGTTCCGCGTAAGCGAGCACCGGTAGCCGTGGATTGGCCGTCTTGACGAGCCGATGCACCGACGGGCGCAGCTGTGCCATACAGGCGAGCACCGGTACGTTCCCGAGTTGCTCTGCCCGCTCAGCCAGCCGATTAGTCTCCACGACGATGTGTTCGGCATCTTCGGCGTCCAACGAAAGAAAACTGCCCTGATCTCCGACCCTCAGTTTCTCCAAGATGCGCTGCTCAAGCAATGGCTCCAGCGTGATCACGCTGAGGCGGCCGTCTTGGGCGTAAGGAGCCGCGATGGCGGCACCGAGGGTGCTTCGGGCCGCTTCGATAAGCCCTTCGGGGTCGGTGCTTTGGCGGGCTCGCTGCGACATTGCCTCGAAGATACGGGTCAGGTCGCGAATCGGAACCTGCTCATCGAGCAGCCCTTGCAGGGTGCGTTGGATGTCACCGAGCTGCAAGAGCGCGGGCGTGAGTTCTTCGACGACGATCGGGTTGGTCCGCCGGAGTAGTTCCGTGAGCATCTTGACGTCCTCCCGAGAAAGCAGCTTCGAGGCGTGATTACGAACGACCTCGGCTAGATGAGTCGTAATAACAGAGGCGCGGTCGACAACGGTCGCGCCAGCCATCTCAGCTTGCTGCCGAAGCTCATGCGGTACCCATTTGCCGGGGAGTCCGAACACCGGCTCCCGAGTCGCGGTGCCGGGCAGGTTCGCCAAGTTGTCGCCGATCGCCAATACCGAGCCGGGCGGTGCCTCACCACGGGCGGTCTCTACGCCGTTCAGCCGGATCGCGTACTTGCCGGGCGGCAGGTCGAGATTGTCGCGGGTGCGGACCATCGGAATGATGACGCCGAGTTCGAGAGCGAGCTTGCGTCGCAGCGCGCGGACCCGGTCAAGTAGTTCGCCACCGCGAGAGTTGTCGACCAGATCGACGAGATCAAACGCGAGTTCGAGTTCGAGTGGTTCGACCCGCATGTCGTGGGCGAGGGCTTCAGGTGAGTCCGGTGCTGGTACGTGCGCCGCTTGGACAGCGTCGGCATCAGCTGCCGGTGTCGGCTTTTCTTCCTTCATGCGCATTCCGGTAATAAGCACGGTGCTACCGAGGACGAAGAACGGCACCTTGGGCAATCCCGGGATCAAGGCCAGTGCGAGTACCGCCGCGCCGCCGATCCGCAGAGCTTGCCGTTGGGCCAGAATCTGCCGCATAACGTCGCTACCCATGTCGCCATCGGTGGCCGCGCGGGTCACGATCAGACCGGTCGAGACCGACAGCAGTAGCGCCGGGATCTGCGAGACAAGGCCGTCACCGATCGACAGCAGACTGTAGGTCGATACCGCGTCACCGACAGACAGGTGTCGCTGCAAAATACCGACCGCGAGGCCGCCGAGCAGGTTGACCAGGGTGATGATGATGGCCGCGATCGCGTCGCCCTTGACGAACTTAGAGGCGCCGTCCATCGCGCCGTAGAAGTCAGCTTCGGCGGCTATTTCCATCCGTCGAGTCCGCGCCTGGTGCTCATCAATCAGGCCGGCGTTGAGGTCGGCGTCGATCGCCATCTGCTTGCCAGGCATCGCGTCGAGGGTGAAACGGGCGCCCACCTCGGCGACACGGCCGGCGCCGTTGGTGATAACCACGAACTGGATGATGATCAGGATCAAGAAGATGACCATCCCGACAACCAGCGAGCCACCCACCACGAAATGCCCGAAGCTTTCGACGACGTTGCCGGCGAAGCCGTGCAGCAGGACGAGTCGGGTCACGCTGATATTCAGCGCCAGTCGGAAGAGCGTCGCGATCAGCAACAGTGAGGGGAATGCCGCGAAGTCGAGCGGCTTCTTCACGAACATCGAAACCAGCAGCACGATCAGCGCGCCGGTGATGTTGGTGGCGAGCAACAGGTCGAGCAGGAAGGTCGGCAGCGGCACGACCATCATCACGATGATGCCGATGACGCCGGCGGGGATCCCGAGCTGACCGAGCCTGTTTGCCTTCACGCATGCCTCAATGGGTCGATGTTGATGGCCCATCCATGGTGATGTCTGCAGGCAACTGCCCACTCGGCGCCGTCCTGGCTCCGCCGCTTTTATCGACGCGCCATGTCAGGATCTGAACCCCAACGCTGTGGTTCCTTGGGTTTCTTAGCGTGACGGAGTCGGACGCGTGCGCGCGTTGGTCCGATTAGCGGCAGTACTGGCCCGAGTGGCGGCCCGGTTACTGGCCCGGTTGCTGGCCCGGGTGCTAGCGCTGCCGCGACTAGCGGGGCGCTTCGGACGTTTGATCACGGACGCGAGTTCGTGCTCAGGGGTGGCCGGGCGCTTGTGCATGCCGGCCGCGCTACCGCGCGACTTCAGCGCGAATACGAACGCCAGGATTCGCGCGACTGCCATGAACAGTTCGCCAGGAACCTCCTGACCCAGATCGCACACGCGGTAGATGGCACGCGTCAGCGGAATGTCTTCGACCATCGGAATCCGGTACTTCTCGGCCTCAGACCTTATTCGAGCGGCGAGGGCGCCGGCACCTTTAGCGACAACCCGTGGGGCCCCTTTGCCGGCCGAATACTTCAACGCGACGGCGACGTGCGTCGGGTTAACCAGGACGACGTCAGCCTGGGCGACCAGCTGGATCATCCGGCTTCGACGCATTGCCATCTGCCGTGACCTGATCGCGCTCTTGACGGCCGGATCGCCTTCTTGGGTGCGGTATTCATCTTTGATGTCTTGCTTGGACATTTTCAGCGAGCTGCGAATTCGCTTGTATTGGTAGATATAGTCGAAGACAGCCATCAGTACGCCGGCAATAGTCGCGTTGCGGGCGAAGGAAAAGATTACCGAAGCCGTCCTGTGCAGGATGGTGTTCAACGGCACGATATCGCCGGTCTGGGTGATCGGGGTTATCGACTTGATGCTCCGGTAGAGCAGTGCCGCGAGAATAGCGGTTTTGATAAGCGCCTTGCCGACTTCCCAGGCACCGCGAATGCCGAAGACCTTTTTGATGCCCTTGAAGGGATTCAGATGGTCGAATTTAGGTTTGAACGACTTTGACGACACATGCACGCCGCCTTGGGCTACCGAGGTGGCAACGCCGATGACCATGATGCCGAGCGCGAGTGGGGCGACGTCTTTGACGCCTTGAAAGAGCCCAGTGCCTAACAGGTGCAGCGCATTTCCCGGATCGGGATTGGCGATGACGCCGCTGGCATCGTTGAACAAGACTCCGGTCGAATGAATGGTGTCGCGTATGGTCAGTTTGATCAAGAAGATCGCTGCCAGCATACCTACCCACGCGCCGAGATCAGGCGAGCGCGCGATTTGGCCGTCCCGACGGGCCTGTTTGAGCTTGCGTGGGGTCGGTTTCTCGGTTTTTGACTTATCGGCCATCAGTATTCACCTGATAAGAAGTCGTCATTTCGTGGAGAACACCGCCGAGACGACGTCAGTATTTTGGGTGATCTTGTCTAGCAGTGCGGCGAGCGCGGTCGGCAGCGCGACGAACACACCTCCGACGAGTGTCATGGTGATGAGAATCTTCAGCGGAAAGCCGAGCTGGAAGACATTCAACGTTGGCGCGGCCTTTGTCAACAAGCCGAGGCCGATATCGGCCATCACCAGAACCGCGAGTAAAGGGCCAGCGATCTCGAAAGCTGAAACCATGAACGAGCCGACGTCTTGGGTAACCAGGTCTGAAAGTTGGTGCAGCGGAGGTGCGCCTTTGAGCGGAAAGGCATCGTAGGAAGAAAGTAGGCCGTGTACCAGGACGAGATATCCGTCGCTGGCGAACAGCAGCGTCACCGCGAGCAAGTCGTTGATCCGGCCAAAGACGGAGTCGTTTTGTAGTGACATCGGGTCATAGGCCTGCGTGAGTGAGAAGCCACCGAAATAGTCGATGAGTTCACCGGCACCTCGGATCGCTGAAAACAGAATCAGCGTGACGATGCCCAGGCATAACCCCGCCGCGACATTCATCAAAACCGCGCCGATCAGCGGACCGAGCTCTGGTTGAGGTGCTTGCGGCGCCAGTTGCTTCGCCATCGGAAAGGCGAGCGCCATCGAGAGCGCTGCCCTGACCATGGCGGGCAGCGTCCGGGTGCCGAACGCTGGTACCAAAACAATCCAGGCCGACGTCCGTACGGTTGCGAGTAAAAAGGCGATGAGCAGAGGTGTCGAGACCGACAGATTCACGCGTCAGCTCCCGCCGATGAGGCTGGGCAGCGACGCGAAAAGCTGGTTGGTGAAATCGATCAGCGTGATCAGCATCCAGTGGCCACTGATCAGGATTGAAAGGCCAACGGCGAGGATCTTCGGCACGAATGACAGGGTGAATTCCTGAATCTGGGTCGCCGACTGGAACATCGAAATAGCGAAACCGACGGCGAGGCTGGTGAGCAGCATCGGCGCGCACAGCTTTGCCGTGATGATCATCGTCTGCAATGCGAGGTGCAGAACCTGGGTATCGGTCATAAGAGTTGCAGTCCTAGTGATAACTCGCGATGAGGGAGTGCGCGATAAGCGCCCAACCGTCGACCATGACAAAGAGCAAGAGTTTGAACGGCAGCGAAATCATCGAGGGGGGCAACATCATCATGCCCATCGACATCAACGAGGAGCTGACGACGAGGTCGATAATGAGGAACGGTATGAAGATGACGAAGCCGATAATGAAGGCGGCTCGCAGCTCTGACAATACGAATGCAGGCACCAGCGTCGTCATCGAGACATCTGATGGGCCGGCGGGCTTCTTTTCCTTGCTGGCGTTGATCATCATCGACAGGTCGTCTTTGCGGGTCTGCTTGAGCATGAACGTCTTCAGCGGTTGTACGCCGGAGTTGTAGGCCTCGCTGACCGTCTTCTGTCCGTTCAGATAAGGCTGGACGCCATCTTTGTTCACGGCTGAAAACGTCGGACCCATAATGAAAAGGCTGAGGAAGAGAGCTAGCCCGACCAGCACCTGGTTCGGTGGCACGGTCTGCAGGCCAAGCGCGTTACGGGTCAGCGACAACACCACGATGATTTTCGTGAACGAGGTGCACAACATCAACGCCGCTGGCGCCACCGAGATCAGCGTCATCATCAAGATAATGACGATCGACTGACTTGGCTTACCGTTGACGCCGTTGATGCTCACGCTGATATTCGATTTCGCGCCCGTCGGTGCGGTCGGCCCAGTCGGCCCTGCCGGCCCGGCCGGATTCGTGACATTAGGCGAGGCGCCAGCGCCGGCGTCAGACGAAGAAATCGGCGCGATCGGGGTAATGGGGGTAATCGAGGCGACCGGAGCCGGTGCCGAATCCGCCTGGAGCTCGATCAGCCCCGCCGTCTCGATCGTGGCGTGACTGGTGGTGGGTACCGGTGCGAGCGCCTGCGCGTCGGTTGTTCCCGACAGCAGCGAGACGAAGGTGGCGCCACCGAAGACGACGAGGAGGGCGCTGCCCAGCAGAACGCGCCGGTATCGCGCTGATAGATGCGACATGATGATGAGGTCAGGCCCGCCGTACGGTGCGCTCGCGCAACAGATCGAGCACCGAGAACGCGGGCGAGTTCGAGGGCGTGCCGATTGCGGCGAAGGTCGGCTCTACATCGGGGATTGTCAGTTCCGCCAGCACATCCGCAGACGCGATAGTGGCCGCCGTCATGTTCGTTGGCGCGGTGTCGGTCGCGAAGTCCGGCTCTTCGAATGCACTCGAGTCGACCTCACTCAACAGTTGCACAGCGGTGTCGGTGACGCCGACCAGCAGAGTGCGACCCGCGACTCGCACGACAGCAACTGACGCGGTCTTACCGAGTGGCTGGCGGGCGAGTACTTCGAGCCGATTGCGTCGACGGGCCGTGCGCGGACGTCGAGTGCGACGACTTTCGCCACCCTCGGTGCCTTGAGTAGCGCGGGCATTTCGGCCACCGACGAACGACGCGGCCAATGAGCCGACGGTAGATCTGATCGGGGTGGATCGGCCACGGCGAGCTGGCCGCTTGTTCGAGCCGCCCGAAGCCGCCCGAATGGATGCTCCACCGTGAGTGCGGCGCAGCAACATCGCCGCGACGTACATCAGGCCGAGCACAACTCCGAGCGAGAGGAGCATCCTGATGGCAGGGCCCATCATCGAATTCATGCGCGCGCCTGATCGCTTGAGGTGCCGTCGGCGCTGATGATTTCCGAAACACGGACGCCGAATTCTTCGTCGACGACGACGACTTCGCCGCGCGCGATCAACGTGCCGTTGACGAACAGGTCGACCGGACTGCCCGCCGCTCGGTCGAGCTCGACGACATTGCCAGGAGTAAGCGACAACAGCTCCCGCACGGTCATTCTGGTCCGACCGAGTTCAGCGGTGACGTCCATTTCGACGTTGCTCAACAAATCGAGACGATCGCCAGGGTTGAAAATCCGCGTCGCGACTGGTGTTACAGGCTGGGCTGGTGGGGTGTCGAAGCTCCCAGCGGCTGAGGTAACAGCTGGTTCGACTACCTCATTTTCCGCGCTATCGATCGGAGTCTGGGCCGCTGTGGCCACACTGCTTTCGGTCATGATTGGTACTTCCCTTCTTCGATTTCAGGCTCTTCGACAACCAGGCAGGCGAGCTTTTTGTTCTTGCTGCCAGGTACTGCGTGCGCGAACGTGATGCCGCCGGCCCGAACCTGCAGCGGAAAGCTGGTGGGTTGACCAAGGGGTAGGACGTCACCGACGCCGAGGCTGAGAATCTGCTGCGGCGACAAAGTGACCGGAGAGAACTGCACCGCCACATCGACCGGCACATCGTTAAGCCGGGTCTTCATGGCCAGCGCGCTGCGGATCGCGACGTCTTTCTTGTCGGTGCGCTTGCTATTGAGTGCCGCTTCGAGTGCGGGGTAGATCGAAACGAACGGCATGGCGAATGTCGCTGCGCCTTCCTGGCCGCCGGCGTGCATTTCAAACGACGCCACCACCACGACTTCAGACGCCATTGCCACCTGCGCGAACTGCGGGTTGGCTTCGAGTCCGATGACCGATGCGCTGAGTTCGGCCAGGCCTTCGAATGCGTAGCGCAGCTCGTGTACGACGCGTTGGGACAGCGTGCGCATGAGTTCGGTCTCGATCTCGGTGAGCGCGCGAGTGGGTTGTTCGTCTTTGCCGGGGCCGCCGAGCAACCGGTCGATGCATAACATCGCCGTCTCGTGCGGGATCTGCAAAATCGCGGTACCCGAGAGCGGCTCGATCGACGTCAACACCATAAAGGACGGCGACGGCAGCGATTCGATGTAATCGCCGTAGGCCATCTGGGTTACTGAGACGAGATCGACCTGGGAGACCACCCGGAGCGTGCTCGTCAGAATCGTGGTGAACTGCCGCGCGAAGGTCTCGAAGGCAATCTGCAGGTTCCGAACATGCTCACGATTGAGCTTGCTCGGACGTCGGAAGTCATAAGCCTTGGGTTCGCCAGATTGTCGACGGTTGCGCGAAGTAGAGCGGGCCGCGACGGATTGGGTGGGAGTCACACACCTTGATTCGGCGCTACAACGCCCAGCCCTGAGCGTTCTCAATGCTCCAATTGGAGCAACATCCGCGCGGACACGCGCCGGTCGGCATTTGGCCTCGGCGTGTCGTCCGCATGAGCGGCACCTAGCGGGTCCTTCGCCCCGCGGATTAAGTGATCAATTACTGAATAACGAAAGAAGTAATGAGCACGGCCAGTATGGGATCGGTCGGGTAGACGGCGGTGATTCGGGTGTTGAGGGCGGCTCTTACGCTGGCCAGCCCGGCCGCCGTCTCCAGCGTCGCGGCGTTCTGACCGGTGAGGTAACTGACCGTCTGGTCAAGGGCGGCCGAGCCATCTGGCAGCGTGGTCGCGCTGACCTTGCTCGTGAACTGCAACGCCAGGCCGATCCGCAGATAGTGGCCGCCGCTTAAGTCGACGGTGACAGCATCGGGCGTGACGATGGGACCGGGCTTCGGTGCTGGCTTCTTCGCGCCGGGGAGCGGCTTCTTTGCCGGCATCATGAATTTATACGCACCGCCGCCGACAAGCAGCACCACCAACGCGATGATGATGAGCTTCTTCTTGCTCTTCTTTTTGACCGGCTCCGCCTCGGCGACGGCGCCTTTGGTCAGTTTGTCTTTGTCGATGGCGGTAACCATGAGGGTCCTCTTCCTGCGAGATTCGGAGCCAGCGATGGCGCGATTCCCGGAATGGTGGGGCTGATTGAAGTCGATCCGCTTGAAGGCGCCGGCGTTGACGTCGTCGTCGATGGAGCTGTCACCGCGTTCGGAACGGTTGAAGCCGAGATGCTTGAAGCCGAGCCGGTTGAGGCAGCGTCACTTGACGCGAGTATCGAACTCATCACTACGACGTCGACCCGACGATTTTCGGCGCGATGGGCGTCGCTGTCGTTGGGAACCCGCGGCTCGGTGTCGGCGTAGCCGGTTGCCGACATGCGATCTTCCTGCAACCCGGACTGGGTGATCAGGTAGCGCAGTACGGTGGTCGCGCGTACCGCTGATAACTCCCAGTTCGACGCGAATTCACCGCCGGTAATCGGCACATTGTCGGTGTGACCTTCGACGGAAATGTCGTTGGGCAACGAACGAAGTGCCGGGCCGATCGCATCGAGCACCTGTTGGCCGACCGGTTGGAGATCGGCCTTTCCGATATTGAAGAGCACCTTGTCGGTGACGATGCTGACGATCAGTCCACGCGAGTTGATCGTGAACACCACGGAGTTCTGCAACCCTTTAGCTTTGAGTGCGGCTTCGATCTTCTGTTCGGCTTTCGCCAACGTTTGTTGCTCCTGCTGGAGTTGTTGCAGCTGGTGCTGGGCGGCGTCGGCCTGTTGCACCGTCTCGATCGGCGCGGGCGGGTTGTTCGCTTGTTGTCCGGCGTCGGCATTGTCGGTTTTGCCGCCGTCCATGATGCCGGTTCCGCCCGGCAAGATCTTCACCGAACTACCGAATTGCTTCGCCAGACCGTCGGCCAGTTCGGCGAACTTCACCGCGCTGATCGTGCTGCTCGCGAAGAGCACGATGAACAACACCATCAGCAAGGTGATCATGTCGGCATAGGTGAGCAACCAACGCTCGTGGTTGGCTTCGTGCTCTTCTTCATGCCCGCGCTTACCTCGATGCGGACGGCGCGGGGCGCTCATGCTGCCGCACGCTCCTGCCCCTTCGTCGACTTCTCTTCGACCGGAGGCAGGTAGGAACGCAATTTCTGCTGAATAAGTCGTGGGTTGACGCCGGCCTGGATCGACAGAACTCCTTCGACGACCAGTTCCATCTGCTGGACGATGATGTCGGCGACTCGCTTGATCTTGTTCGAGATCGGCAGCCAGATGACGTTGGCGGACATGACGCCCCACAAGGTGGCGACGAAGGCGCTAGCGATCAGCTTGCCCAGTGAAGCCGGTGAGCTCAGGTTGGCCAGTACGTGGATCAGGCTGACGACCGTGCCAATAACACCAAGCGTGGGTCCGTAACCGCCCATGTCGCCGAATAACTTGGCGCCCTGTTTGTATTCGGTCCGCTTGGCACCGATTTCGGCTTCCAGGATCTCACGCAATTCCTCGGGGTCAGTGCCGTCGATCGCGAGCTGCAATCCCTTACGCAGAAAGGGATCCTCGACATTGCCGGCGGCATCTTCGAGCGCGAGCAGGCCTTCGCGGCGAGCCCGGTCGGCCAGCTTGACGAGCTCGTCGACGACTCCGTCGGCCGTGGTCGGCTTGGATAGCAGCGCTACCTTGACCCACTTGATGCAGCCGGTGGTGTCCTTGAGTAGGCCACCACCCATCGCGGCACCGATCGTGCCGAACAGCACCAAGAGCATGGGTGCCGGCAAAATGATGGCCGTGGGCGAACTGCCCTCGACGATCATCGATGCGAAGATGCCGCCAAGCGCGAGAACGATGCCGATGATCGTCCCGAGGTCCATGTCAGATGCCCTTGGTGTGCCGGCGTTCCGACTCGTCGTCAGGTCCGGATATCACCCGCAGGTTACGTTCACGCGGCGGGGCGCATTCGAAGGCATGAGCGGTGGCGATGATCTGCCCGCGAAATTCTCTGATCAGTTCGAGAAGATCGTCGATCGATTCGGCGATGACATATTTCGTGCCACCCACCAAAGTCACGACTGTGTCGGGATTCGCGTCGACCCGCTCGATGAGATCAGGGTTGAGTGCGAAAGGGGGACCGTTGAGTCTGGTCAGGACAATCATGGGGGGAGGCTCCGTCCCTGGAAGTGCATCATCAGGCCACCTTCCTTGGCGGCCACGTTCCTCATCGGCTATCCGCACGGCAATCTGAGCAGCCAATAGCCCGCGACCTGAAAATGTCGCGGGCTATTGGCTGAAAATGCTGATTCAGTTGACGTGCGTGCCTAGCCCGCCCGCCGCGCGGGCGCGGAGGAGGGCAGCCTAACCAAGATCAGTTCTGCTTCATCTGCACCAATGCTTGCAAGATGTCGTCGGAGGTGGTGATGACCTTGGAGTTCGCTTCGAAGCCGCGTTCGGCAATGATCAGGTTGCTGAACTCTTGGGAGAGGTCGACGTTCGAGCCCTCGAGCGCGCCGCTGACCAACGTGCCGCGACTACCAGTGCTGGCCACGCCGAGCTGAGCTTGCCCGGAGTTCACCGATTCGGTGTAGTCGGAGTTGCCGGCCTTCTCCAGACCCTGCGGGTTGTTGAAGGTGGCCAACGCGATCTGGCCGAGCGGCTGCTTCATGCCGTTGCTGTAGACGCCTTCGATCGTGCCGTCGGGGGCGATCGAGTACGACGACAGTGACCCCATCGCGTTGCCGTCGGAGGTGCCGACCGCGATGGTGTTCTGGCCGCCGTAGTTGGTCACCCCAGAGAGGTCGAAGTTAATCTTCTGGCCGCTAGGCGAGGTATAAACCGCCGGGTTCGGGGTGCCGGTGTAGGTGCCGACCGCGGGAGTGGTGGCGGGCGGTGTCGGTGCGGTGGTGGCGAAGGTGAGCGAGGCGCCGCCCAGCGCCGTCGTGGTCGGGGGGGTGGTCGACGGGTCGACGACCGACATTGCCCAGGTGCCTGGCAGGCCAGGGGTCGCGTTGGCGGTATAGGTGTAGTCGAGGGTGTACTGCGTCGCGGTGCCTTGGGCGTTGTAACCGGTTACCTGGTTGTTGATGACGGTGCCGCCGGTGGTAACGGCGGGCAGGTTTCCGACCATGCCAACGGTTCCGGTCGGAATCGGGGCCATCGAGCTGCCGATCGGGAGCTGGATATTGCCGATCTTGCCGTTGGTGTTGACTGCGCCGTTGGTTGCTGTCCACCCTTGCACGATCGCGCCGTCCGCGCTGGTCAAGTTACCGTTGGCGTCCGGACTGAACGCGCCGTTGCGGGTGTAAACCTGCTGGCCACCATCGTTGACGACGAAGAACCCATCGCCCTGGACCATCAGGTCGGTACTGACGCCGGTGGTCTGGGTCGGACCCTGGCTCCAGTTGGTCGAGACGGCGGCGACCTGGACACCGAGGCCGACCTGGGCGGGGTTGCTACCACCCTGGGCGTTCTGCGGCGCGCCGGCGGACTTGATCACCTGGCTGAGGGTGTCCTCGAACTCGGCGTTGGAGTCTTTGTAGCCAGGGGTGTTGACGTTGGCGATGTTGTTACCGACGACATCGAGCATCGTCTGGTGAGCTTCGAGACCGGAGACTCCGGAAAATAGCGAGCGAAGCATGAAGATTCCTCGTTTCTAGGTAATGAAAATCGTGCGGAGGTGGTGAGCTGCGGAGGTGGTAGGTGAGTCGCGGGTTAGGAGCCGGTGGTAGCTGTCGAGGCAGCCGCGGCTCCGGCGGCCGTGACTTCACTGATCGAGCTGAGCGGAATCTGATCGGCTCCGACCCGCACGACGGCCGCTCCAGCGGTGCCAGGAGACGCCGCCGAGACGACGCCGCTGGTGCTGTCGCCATTGGAGTCGGTGTAGCTGATGTTCTTCCCGATGAGGTCGGTGGCTTGTTGCATTTCCTGGCTGCCGTACAGATTGGTCATCTGCGAGCTCACCTGGTTCATGCTCTGCACCATCGAGAACTCAGATTCCTCGGTGATATAGGTCGTGCTGTCGGTTGGATTCATCGGGTCCTGGTTGGTGAGCTGTGACACCAGCAACTGCAGGAAGCTGTTGCTGGTCAGGCCGCCGACGTTGGCCGAGTTGGCGGCGCCGGCGGTACTAGGAGCGGCGGAAAGCCCCGACGTATCGATGCTGGATGCCCCAGATGTAGCGGCGGTACCAGAGAGGTCGGACGTGCCGGTGCCGTTAGTAGCACTGCTGTCGTCGATAGCGGCTGACGACAGCATCGCCGGGAGCAGTGAGCTAAGTGCGTCGATCATGTGTGACTCCTCACATCAACACGTTGAGCGTGGGATTTCCGATAGTGCTGTTCGTCGCGCCGGCTGAAACCGAAGGAATCGAGCCCACATCGGTTTCGAACAGGTCCGGTGCGGTTGCCGGTTGCCAGCCAGCTGGGGTGCCCGGATGACCGGTATTTGTCGCCGACTGGTCAGACCAGCCAGGCTGCCCTGAGAACGCCTGGCCCGGTTGCCGACTGTCGCCGTGCTGGTCGAATCCGTGGCCGCCGGTGTGCTGGCCTTGTTGCCCGCTACCGGAGTTTGAGGACATCTGTTGCTGTGGTTGCTGCTGCGCGGATCGCGAACCGACGTCGATGTCGCCGGCTTTGATACCCGTTATCGCGATTGCCGAGCGCAGTTGCCCGATGGCCGCCGTCAAGGTGTCGCGGGTCTGCGCTTCGGCACTTTCGATGTGCACCGACATTTCGCCGTCATGCATTTGGACGTGCAGGGTGATCTCACCGAGGTCGGCCGGGTGCAGCTGAAGCGACAAGGTGTAGGTGCCGTCGGCCGCCGTCCGTAGTGGGGCGACGACCGAGACGATCTGATCTTGCGGCGTCGAAAACTCGGTTTGGGCGGGCGTGGTGGTAGTCACGGTGCCGGTCGCCGCCACCGCTTGCGGTGCCGGCGTGTTGGCAGCGGTCGCGGCTGCGGTCATCGCGGCGGAACTGTCGTGGCTCGCCTGCGTGACGGTAGCCGATCCGCTGGCTGACTCTTGCTTGTGCTGATCGCCGTTGCTGCCGGAGCCGGAGTGGCCGCCGCCGTGCTGGCCGCCGAGTGAACCGGTAGTGACCGCGATAGCTGAGTTCACCGGCGCCGTGGTGGCCGCTGCTGCTACCGGTGTCGCGACTGTCGGTGTCGTGCTGGCCGCAGTCACTGGCGCTGCGGTTGATGTTGACGCCGGTGTCGCGGTGCTCGGTTTGGTCGTGATCGACGGCGAGCCAGGCGTCGAAAATGGCGTCGTCGCGGGTGTAGATGTTGCCGTCGTGGGTGTGGCGGTTGTCGCGGTGGCGATCGCGGCTGCCAACGTGGTGAGGTCCGGGGTAGCCGCGCTCGAAATCGTGGCAGCGGGAGCTGCTTGGGCTGCCAGGGGGTTAGCGGCGGTCGCGGTCGTCGCGGCGTTCGTGCCACTGGCGATAGTGGGGTCGCCGGGCTTGGCCGGTGCTGTGGAGGTCGCGGCCGGGGTAGCGGATGGCGTAGTAGCTGGCGTCGACCCGGCGGCCTTGGCCGTAGTCGCTGTGGCGGCCGTAGTTGCTCCGACGGTGTTCAGCGTCGTGCTGTGGCCCTTTGACGTGGCCGCAGTTGAAGGTGAAGCGGGCCCAGTCGGGCTTGACGAGGTCGGTCGCGACGGCGTCGGCTGGCTCGATGAGCTGGCTTGCTTGGCATCGGTGCCCGTGCCGTCACTCGAACTGACGTCGGCTGCCTTGGCCTTGGCGGTTGCGGTCCCGGTGGCTGATCCACGTGAGCCCGACGAGCTTGTCGAGTCCGACGAAACCGACGAGCCGGCCGAAACCGAAGCGACCGACGACGCCGAGGTTTGGCTGCGCTGACCCGAGTTATCTGACGTCGATGGATCTGATTCGGGCTGCCGTTGTGGCGTCGCGGCGAGTGCGGCGGCGATCATCGCCTCGAACGCTGCCGCGGCGTCGGAGGTGGCGCCGTCGCTGGTGCTACCAACGCCGGAGCTTCGACGGGGTGCGGTCGCGGTTGTGGTTGTAGCTGTGTTGATCAACGTCAGGTCCCATCAGGTAGGTAGCTCATGACACGCTGGACGTAGGCCTGGGTCTGCGGATACGGCGGAATCCCGCCGTACTTATCGACCGCCGGGCCGCCCGCGTTATAGGCGGCGAGGGCAAGTGGCACCGACTTGTACTTGGCGATTTCGCCCTGCAATAACTTGGCCGCGCCGTCGATGGCCTGGCTCGGATTGGTCGGATCGACCCCGAGCGCACTCGCGGTCGACGGCATCAACTGCATCAGCCCGATCGCGCCAGCTGAACTGACCGCGCCCGGCTGGTAGTTCGATTCAGTGTGGGCAACGGCTGACAACAGCCCAGTTGGCAGTCCGTATTGCTGTTCGGCGGCACTGAACTGGGTCGCGTAGGCGGCTTCACCGGACGGATACGACGATGTCGCCGATCCGGTCATGCCCGGACCGCCAAGCGCCGCTGGCCGACTTGTCAGTGCGGTCGCCGCGGCGTCGGTAGTCGCGGTGGTGTCCACCGATGAACCGAGGATCCGGCGAATCGACGTCGGCTCGGTGGTAAGGGTTTGGATCTGTACTTTCTCGCCGGTGTGCGGAGCGTCGATCATCTGGTTGTTGCCGATGTAGATACCGATGTGAGTGGCTGGTGAGCCGAAGCCGACCAGGTCACCGGGCTGCGCTTGGGCGAGGCTGGCGACCGGTGTTCCTAACGTCGACTGCTCCTGGCTGGTGCGCGGTAGTGAGATGCCGAGGTCGCCGTAGGTGCGTTGCACCAAGGCTGAGCAGTCAAGACCGGTAGCCGGATTGGTGCCGCCGTAGACATAGGGCACGCCGAGATACTTCTCCGCGTCGCTGACAACGGCCGAACCGGTCACGCCAGTCGCCGGAGTGCCGGTCGAGTCAGCCACCGGCATCTCGGTACCGCCGGTGCTGTCGGCCGGGTCGGCTTCGGCGGCTTGCGCCGACTGCAGTTCGGAGTCGAAGGCGGTCAGTGGCGTGCCGCCGGCCGACGTGCTTGCTCCAGACGGCGATGATGAAACTGACGAGTCAGCTGTGCCGGACACCGTCGAAGCGAGCCCGGGGAAGAGCTGTTCGATGGCCGAGATCCGGCTGGTGATGTCGTCGACGATGCTCACACGGACTCCCCATCGCCGGAGTTGAGCATGCGCAACTGGCTAGACCTGCTCCGCCGACTGGTCACGATGTCGTCGGCCTCGACGTCCTGCTCGTGCAGTACCTCGCGGTCGTACTCGGCGCGCTGACGTTCGTCGAGCTGTTCAAGCGCGGACACTTTCTGCTTCGCCTGGGTCCAGGCAGCCCGTGCCGCGTCCGCCTCGTTGTGGGCTTCTTCGCGATGAACTTCGGCTTCGATAACGGCCCGGGCGCGCATCGTGTCGAGGTCGCGCATTGCCAGCAGCGACATCAACGAGCCGCGAATGGATGCTTCACCGGCAATACTTGCCTGGTAACAGCGATCGACGTATTCGTAATCGACGTCGGCTTGACTGGCACGGGTAGCCGCGCCGCGCAATACCTGACGGGCCATGCCTTCTTGGGTCGATCGCACGCGGAGCACGCGATCCAACGAAAACGCGTAACGCTTCACGCGATCACGCCCCGACCAGATCGTGCAACCAGCTCCACGACTGCACGGCCGGGGTGATGGCCGCCATGTCCTGGCGTAAGAACAGGTCGATCTTGCCCTGCAGGGTGATGGCTTGGTCGACCATCGGGTTCGAGCCGGCAGCGTAGGCGCCGATCTCGATCAGTTCGCGGGCATCGCGATGCGCGGCGAGTAGCCGTCGCAGCCGGGTGGCGTCTTGGCGTTGCTCTGGTGTGGTGATGGCGCCGACGACGCGGGAGACGGATTCGAGCACGTCGATGCTCGGAAAGTGCCCGCTGGTAGCCAATCGCCGGGTCAAGACCACGTGGCCATCCAGAATCGAACGCGCGGTGTCGCCGATCGGCTCGTTCATGTCGTCACCTTCGACTAGCACGGTGTAGAGCCCGGTGATGCTGCCGACTTCGGCGGCACCGGCTCGTTCGAGCAACTTCGGCATCAAGGCAAAGACCGACGGCGGATAACCGCGCGTTGCCGGTGGTTCTCCAACCGACAGACCGATTTCTCGTTGCGCTGTCGCGAAACGGGTCACGCTGTCCATCATCAGCACGACGTGGTTGCCACGGTCGCGAAACCATTCGGCGATGCGGGTGGCCACAAAGGCGGCCCGCAGCCGCACCAATGGCGGTTCGTCAGACGTCGCGATAACGACCACCGAGCGGGCCAAGCCTTCTGGTCCGAGGTCGTTCTCGATGAACTCGCGTACTTCTCGGCCACGCTCGCCGATTAGTGCGATGACCGACACCTCGGCGTCGGTGCCACGGGCGATCATCGACAGCAGCGAGGATTTTCCGACACCGGAGCCGGCGAAGATACCGAGGCGTTGCCCGCGACCGCACGGCACTAACGCGTCGAGCGCGCGGACGCCGAGAGAAAGCTGTTGGTCGATTTTGCTGCGGCGTAACGGATGTGGCGGATTGGCGTCAACAGGGACGTAGTCGACGTCGACCAGCGGCGCGCCGTCGTCCATCGGGCGGCCGAGTCCGTCGAGCACGCGGCCAAGCAGCGACGCGCCTACCGGAATCGTCATCGGGCCACCGGTCGGGGTGACCAGCGCGCCGGCCCGGACGCCGTTCACGTCGCCAAGCGGCATACAGACAAGGCCGGATTCGTGTACGGCGACAACTTCGGCGAGCACCGGATCGCTCGGGGTCGCTATTTTGACGACGTCACCGATCGCGGCACTGACGCCATCGACCTGCACGCTCAATCCGACGATGCCGGTAATGCGACCGTGCAGTGCGGGCTTGGCCGCATCGAGGACATCGGCCCAACGAGCTTCGAAGGTGGGGGTAGCGGTTGTTGTCATGGCCGCAACACCTGCTGGACGCGTACCAACGCGGCGGCAAGGTTGGCTTCGACGTGGGTCGCGCCGACGTTCGCGATGCACGACCCCGGTTCGATAGCGCGATCGGCGGTGAGCCGGATCTCGCGCCCAGGCGCGAATTCTTCGATAGAAGCGAGATTGTCGAAGTCGACCGGATTGACGTGCACGGTTACTTGCCCGTTGTCGGGCACCATCGTTAGGGCGGAACGGATAGCGTCACGGACCGGTTCCGATATCGACCGCAGCTCATGTCCGACCAGCACAGTCGCGAGTTCGTAGGCAGCCTGGAGAAGGACATCCTCGACGTCGCGCAGGTTCGCGGCCTGGCGGCTGGCTAGTTCGTCAGCGGCACGAGCCAACACATCGGCACTGGCTTCGACCATGACCTGTCGGTGTTGGTCAGCCAGGATTGTCCGTTCCCGCTCGGCATCCGCTGTCAATCGCGCTTCCTCGGCAGCTTGGGCAACTCCTTCGGCGTAGCCGATCGCCAAGCCTTCCTGGCGGGCTTCCAGGCGTGCCGCGATGGTCGCTTCTTCGAAGGCTTGGGCAAGCGCGGGGTCGACCAGCCGCGCGTCGGTGCGGTGTCCGAGCACATACGGGCTGACTCGCAGATCGGAATCGAGGCGGGCCGGCGACAAGACGGCGGCAAGGTTGCCGCGCAGGATCGTCGTCCGCGTCGAGGCGCCGCCGCCCTGCTTGGTGTCACTCCACGAATTCATCGTCGGACCCTCGCTGTATGACAATCTGACCTGATTCCTCGAGCTGGCGGATGGCTTGCACGACTCGGGCTTGCGATTCCTCGACGGTCTTCAGACGCACCGGGCCGAGCATGGAAATCTCTTCTTCGAGGTTTTCCGATGCCCGTTCGGACATGTTCGTGAGGACCTTCTGGCGGACTTCCTCGCTGACGCCCTTGAGTGCGGTCGCGAGATCGTTTGCCTCGACTTGGCGCAGCACCAGCTGCACGGCCTTGTCGTCGAGATGGACGATGTCTTCGAAGATGAACATCTGCGCGCGGATGAGTTCGGCAAGCTCCGGGTCGCGTTGTTCGAGTGATTCGAGAATCAATCGCTCGGTAGTGCGGTCGGAGCGGTTGATGATCTCGACCAGTGGACCGAGGCCACCGACCTTCGAGCCTTCGCCGCCAGGCTGTACGAGCACCGACGACAGTTTCCGCTCGAAGATTGTCTCGACGGTGCGAACGGTTTCCGGTGAGGTCTGCTCCATCACCGCGATCCGGTGCGCGACATCAGATTGCAGGTTCGGCTGCAAGCTGCCGAGCACGATGGCGGCCTGCTCGGAGTTCATGTGCGAAAGTAGCAACGCGATCGTTTGTGGGTGCTCGTCTTGCAGGAACGACAGGATCTGTCGCGGATCGGCCCGGCGAAGAAACTGAAACGGCATTTCGGTGAGCGACGCATTGAGCCGCTCCATGATTTCGCGGGCCTTATCGGCGCCGAGGCTTGCCTCAAGCACTTCGCGGGCAAAATCGAGACCGCCGCGCGAATAATGCCGTTGCGCGATCATCATTTCTTGGAATTCGCCACAGACGCGATCGACGAGAGCGCTGTCGATGCTGTCGAGTCGGGCGATCTCCGCAGTAATCTCTTCGACTTCGGAGTCACGCATTGCCGATAGCACTGGAGCGGATCGCTCCGCGCCGAGTTGCACCATCAAGACGGCGGCTTTGCGTAGGCCGGTTAGCTCGTCGCTCACGTGGTTCTCCGATCGGCCAGCCAGCCGCGCAGCAGCTGAGCGACCTCCTCGGGTTGGCGTTCGACCAGGTCACCGATCTGGGCCTCGATCGTCGGGCGGTGCATCTCAAGCTGGCCGGCCATGCTCGGCGAAAGTGCCGGCATGTGCTGCCCGGCAAGCTCTTCCTGGCTGGAAACCAAGGCGAGCATCCGGCGCGCCTCTTCGAGTTCGAGACGTTCCGACGTCGTCATGAAAGTCGACTGGCTGCGCGATTTCTTTGCCTTGCGCATGAACAGCCAGATCGCGCCGAGCAAGAGCAGGGCAAGTCCGCCGTCTTGGCCGTAACCCATCAGCGACTTCATGCTCTTGGCGCTGGCGGCTGCCGCCAGCGCTTTCGCGTTGGCCTTAGCTTGGGTCTGGTTGAAGGGCATTTCGCTGACTTGGACGGAATCCCCGCGTGAGGGTTGGACGCCGGCCGCGTTGGCGACTAACTTCTGAATCTGCGCGGTACTAATCCCCTTGGCGGCGGTGCTGTCGAGCAGTACCGCGACCTGCAGGCCGGTGACCGACCCGGGTGCCGTTTGAACCTGTTGGACGACGCGGCCGATTGCGTTGTCGGTGGTGATGTTTTGGCTGGAATAGCTGCCAGGGCTAGCGGTGCCCGATGGGGCGGGTACCGCGATGTTGTCGGGACCGAGAATGCCAGTGGCACTTCCGGCGCCGTTTCCGCTGTAAATCTCGGTGTTTTTGGTTTCGCTAAGCGGTAGCGGGCTCGCGGTACCCGAGGCGACAGGCTGCGGATAGCTTTCGGACTCCGTGTTTTGCGTGCTGAAGTCGAGGTTGGCGGCGACTTTAACGACGACGTTGCCAGCGCCGACGAGCGGCTGCAACATTGTTTGGACGGCGTCAGAGACTCGCTGCTCGTAGGCCGCAGTTTGTTGGTCTTGCAAGCTGCTCGCGCTGGTGGCTTCGCCATTGACTCCTGGCGCCGAAAGCACATTGCCTTGGGAGTCGGCAACGGTGACGTCACCGGGGGCGAGACCTTCGACGCTGGAGGAGACCAGGTGCACGATCGCCTGGACCTCTTCGCCTGACAAAGGTTGACTCGGGTCATCGGTGACGAGCACCGACGCGGTGGCCTTGGTCGAGTCGTTGGAGAAAACGTCTTGGGTCGGGATTACCACGTTGACGACGGCGGCTGAAATGCCGTTGATCGACTCGATCGTCTTCTGTAGTTCGTCCTCGATAGCCTGCTGGTATTCGACGTTCTGCTGGAACTGTGAGGTGGTAATGCCGCCTTTATCCAACAGGTCGAATCCGCTGCTGCCGTTAGCCGGAAGGCTGGCTTTCGCCATGTCCAATCGCAGCTGGTAGACATCTTTCTCCGGCACCAGAATCGTGGTGCCGCCGTCGGTCAGCTGGAACGGCTCTTTTTGCGCGGTCAGTTTGTCAGTGATCGCGCTGGCGTCGGTAGCCGCGAGATTGCTAAACAGCGGGGTGTAACTAGGCTTGGCCGCCCAGGTGCTGAAGAGATAAGCGCCGACTAGCAGCGCGACGACGGCGATGGCCGTCATGGCCTTCTGTCCAGCGGTGAAGTCGCTCAGGATTTCTTTGCCCCGGGCGAGGAGTCGCTTCATATCAAAATTCATCAGGTCGTCACATCTGCATATTCATGACGGAGGTAAACGCGGTGACGGCCTTGTCGCGCACCGCTGTGGTGAGCTGTGTCGCGATGGTGGCCTCGTTGCTCGCCACCATGTAATCGGTGATATCCGATAGCGAGCCGGTTGCTGCTTTAGTCGCTAAGCCGTCGGCGGTTGACTGAGTCTGTTGCAGCGCGTCGATGCCTTGAGACAACGAAGCTCCGAAGTCGGCGCCGCCGGCGGCGGTAGCCGAACTCGTGGCGTCGGCGGAGAACGGCGCGATTGGTTGGATCGGGGCAATCCCCGACATCCCCGAAATCGCTGAAATAGCGGGAATCATGATCAGCCCTTTCCGAGCTGGAGAGCCTGCTGGTAGGCGGCGGTGGCGCGAGTGATGACCGACAGATTCGCCTCGTAGCCGCGTTCGGCCATAATCATCTGAGTCATCTGACTCGACATGTCGACGTTGGCGTGTCTGACGTAGCCGGCCTTATCGGCTTGGGGATTCGTCGGGTCGTACGCCAAGATGCCTTGGCTGTCGCCGTATTTGACGCCGACGACTTCGGTGCCGCCACCGGGCGCGGCTTGCGCCTGAACGTAGCGCGTCGCGAAGGCGGGCTGGTTACCGGAGACGGTGTCGCTCTCATTGCTGAGGTTGTCAGAGATCGCATCCATCCATTTGCGGTCCACTGTGAGGCCCGAGCCGGAGATGCCGATCGTGTCGAAGAGGCCGCTCATGAAGGCACCCCAATAGCGGTCTTGAGGAGCTGGTATTTCGCGGTCAGCGCTTCGATATCGGTCTGGTACTTCAGGCCGGTATCGGTGAGGGAGACGGTTTCTTCATCGAGGTTGACGTTGTTGCCGTTGGTGTTCGTCGGCTCGAGTGACGTCTGTGTGCTGATCGAAGCCGAGTTAGGCGTGCCGCCCGCGATCGCGGAAGTCAGGCTGTCTTCGAAGCTGACCCGCTTCGCCAGGTAGTTCGGGGTGTTGATGTTGGAGATGTTGTCTGCCAACGCTCGTTGGCGCGACTGAAGGCCATCTAATGAGACCTGCAGTGCCTGGGACGTGACGTCGTCTATCACGGACGGAACCCCTCGCATCTACATGCGTTGTCAGGTCGCCGATCCGTGGCGCCGAGGTGAGCGGTCCGTGCTCTATATCTCCATCGACCGCTGGGGGCCTCGGCCTAAAGGGCTAAATGCCTGTGAATCTTGGTAAATATTAGCCGCGGACGTCGACGAAGTGCGCGGTCGGCCGATCCTGGGACATGTGCGCGCGAGCCTGCCGGATGTTCCTGCGTTGGGCAGTAATTGTGGCCATTGCTTCGCGGATGCGCTCTTCGCTTTCGTGTGATCGTGAGACCAAACTGACCGCGATATCGAGAAGCTCAGTGGGCATCGGGCCGAGCCCACTCGGTAGCCGATGCGAGAACGGAGTGGCCGCGTGGCCCTCCCGCTCGTAGCGATGTTCGAAGTCAAGTAGCGCGCGCCCGTAGTCATTGAGGGCTTCTCGCCAAGCCTGCGCTGACATCTCAGCCGGCCTGTGCCATCAGTTTCGCGGCGGCGCCGTGCCATGAGTCTCGCAACGGCTCGACGAGCAGCCGACATTCGTCGGCCTTGGCCGCGTCTTTGTTCACGTTCGCTTGCACGAGTTCCTTCAACAGCCAGCCGTAGATGCTGGCGAGGCCAGGCGCGCCATCCCAACGGTCGACGCGGAGACTGTTGCGCAGCTCGATCACGATGGCCTGAGCGTGCCGCAGGTGCTTGTCGGCATCGTGGAATTGTTCGCCTCGCAGAGCGTCGCGGCCCTGCACGATGTCGAGTACCAGCCGGTCGTAGAGCATCACGACGAGCCGGGCAGGGCTGGCGGTATTGACAGTTTCGGCGAGGTAGCGCGCCCTCGGGTTGGCGGCCATCAGCCGGTACTCGATGATGACGAGCTCGAGGAGGAGGACGAGGAACCGGTATTGCTCGAGATCTCAGCGCTGAGCGACGAGCTCTGGTTCTTCAGATTCTGGAGTTGACTCTCCAAGTTGGCCCACTTGGTCTCAAGGCCCGTCTGCTCGGTGTCCAGCACGACCTGCCAGTTAGCGATCTGGGTATTGAGGTCGGTGATGTCGGAGTTCTCGCCATTGATCTCGTTGGTCACGCTGCCCTGGATCGGGTCGACCGCGTTGCTAGCTACGGTGGCGATGCCCTGGGCCACGCCAGCGGAGTAGGTGAAGTTGCCGGCCGGGACGCCAGCGAGAGCCGCGACGTCCGCGGGAGTAAGGGTCACTAGTAGTGAAAGCGCGTCGACGCCGGGCGTTTTGTAGTTGGTGAACAGGAACTGGCCGATCCCGCTCGCGGGCTGACCGTTGATCGTTCCCGCGACGTCGAGGCCGGCCGTGATAGCGGATGCGGTCAGGCCGCCGGTGGCGCTCGACGTGAAGGTGTATTCGGAGCCGTAGCCTGCCGCGGTCAGGTTGATCAGGCCGCCGCTTCCGGTGGTGGCATTGACTCCGAGGCTGTTCTTCGACGACAAGGCGTTCAGTGCATCCGCGAGCGTCTGCTGAGTCTCGGTGCCTGTCGTCGTGTAGGTCGCCGTGTTTCCCTGGCCGCCGATAGTGATCGTCTGACCAGCGGTGATGCCACCGGAGGTATCGATCGTGCTCGTAGCCTCCGTCGCTGCCTGCGTGACGAAGACGGGGTAGCTGCCGGTCGCCGTCGCGTCGGTGCCCTTTTGGAGGGTGACGGTGCCGGTGAGGCCGGTTTGTGTAGGCGCAAAGCTGCCCGTTGCTACGAAGGCGCTCTGGACGCCGCTGGGGTTTGCCGCGAACGCGCTCTCGAAGGTCTTGCTGTCGAAGGTGACCTGGCCATCTTTCGTTACCTCGAGGCCGAACTGCGCGGCGCTCACGCCGGTTCCGACTGCCGAGCTGACGGTGCTGAGGATCTGGTTCGTCAGCTGTTCGGCCGTGAAGTCACCTGTCAGGACCGACGAGGCGTTGGTTGATGTGTTGAACGACGTGTCCTTGCTGATCTCAGTGAGGACGGCGTTCGCGGCGTCGACCATCGACTGGATATTGGCGGCGATGCCATTGTCGTCGGAGCTGGTGGTGAGAGTGACACCCGTTGCCATCTTGCTGACCGTAAAGGTCATGTTCGGGATGGCCTGGCTGAAAGTGTTGGTGCTCGAGCTCACGGTGTACGCCGCGACACCTGTGCCGACGGTGATCTGGGCGTCAGCGGCGTCGGTCGTGTTGTTGAGGGTGCCGAGGGTGCCGGTGAGTCCGGCAACGGTGAATGCGGACGCCGCGCCGGTGGTCGTTGAGGTGAGCTGAAGCTTGTAGACGCCAGCTGAGGCCTGCACGGCCGTTGCCTGAACGCCTGTGTTGCTGGCGTTGATACCCGCGATCACCGAGGCGAGCGAGCCGTCGCCGGTGCTGACGGTGGTGGCCGTACCGGTGGCCGTATTGGTGATGACGACGGGTGTTCCGGTGGAGACCACGCTTGCGCTGGTCGTCGACACCGATCCGGAGTACACCGATGACTGCGCGGCAGCCAGCTGGGTCACGTTGAAGCTGAAGAGGCCGGCTTGCGCGCCGGTCGTCGAGGTGGCTACAACACTTGAATCTGAGGAGGTGGTGGCCATCGCCTGCCAGGCGGCGGGCGCGGTCAGCGCGTCGGATGTCGTCTGCAGCGTCGTCATTTTGGTATTGATGCTCTGGTAAGCGGCCAGTTTGGCCTGCTCTGTCGCCAGTTGGTTCTTCAGGTTGGTCTGCGGCTGTGCGGATGCGGCCATGATCGCCGCAATGATCGAGGTCGTATTGAGACCGCTGACGAGTCCGTCGATCTTCGACGAGGTGCTCGCGTCGCTGCCGAAGCTGGCCGTCGGGGTGACGGCGGCTGTGGTCGTTGCGGGAGTGCTGCTGACACTGCTCGTGGTCACTGCCTCGCCCCTCTTGCCGCGGTCTTATCCAGCAGGTCGGGGTGGGGTTCGGCAACGAATCGCCGAGCCCCACCCCGCTGTTTATCAGGTATTTCTTTCGAGCTGGTGACGCTGGATTACTGCAGGAGCTTCAGGACCGACTGCGACTCCGAGTTGGCCTGGGAGAGCATCGAAACGCCAGCCTGCATCAGAACCTGCTGCTGGGTGAACTGAACCATCTGGGCTGCCATGTCGGTGTCCATGATCGAGGCGTTCGAGGACTGCAGGTTCTCGACCGTCACGTTCAGGTTGTTAATGGTGTGCTGGAAACCGTTCTGGTAAGCACCAAGTTGTGAACGCTCGGTCGAAACCGTGTTGATTGCGTTCGCGATGGTGGTGATCGCCGAGCTGGCGTTGTTGACCAGGTCGATGCCGCTGGTACCCAGCGACTGCGAGTTGACCGCGTTGATGCTGACGTTCAACTGGTCGGCAGTGGCGTTGTTCGAGCCGATCTGGAAGACGCCACCCGCGGTGGTTGCCGTGCTCGAGGTACCCGCCGTGATTCCGGTGAGGCTCGTGCCGACAGCTGACGTGGCGAACGTGCTACCCGTGTAGACGTACGGGCTGGCGACAGTACCCGCACCGGTGCTGGTTTCGGCCTTGTTGGAGGCCAAGTTGACCTTCCAGACGTTGTTGCCAGAGTCGGTCACGGTCGCGGTCACGGTACCGGCGGAGTAGCCGGCGGTCGTGAAGGCGGCGTCGATGCCTTGCTGCAACGCGGTCTGGTAGGTCGCTGCGGTGGAGTAGGTGCCAAGCCCCACGGTTACGGTGAGCGCGCCGCTGGCGGCGGTTGCGCCACTGGCTTGCTCGAAAGTACCGCTGATCGCGAAGGTGTTGTGCGTCGCGGTTGTGACGACTCCACCTGCTGGGATGGTGGCACCACCGGCGAGCTGGGCGGCACTGTTACCGAATGTGCCGTCAAGCAGGTTGCTGTTGCCGTACTGCGTGGTGTTACCGATGTTGTCGAGGTCGGCGTTGAGCTGTGTGACTTCGGTCTGCGCCGCCTGGCGAGCCGTGGTGCCCTGGGAGCCGGTGTTGCTGGCTTGGACGGCGAGGTCGTTCATGCGCTGCAGGATCGAGTCGACTTCTGTCAGGGCGCCGTCAGCGGTCTGAACGACGTTAATGCCGTCCTGAGCGTTGGAGACGGCCTGAGAGAGGCCACCGATCTGGGCCTGCAGGCCCTCGCTGATCGAAAGGCCAGACGCGTTGTCGGCGGCCTTGTTGATCTGGTAGCCGCTCGACAGCTTCTGCAGACTCGATGACATGTTGTTCTGTGTGATCGAGAGGTTGCGGTACGCGTCGAGAGCGTCTGTGTTGGTGTTGATACGAAGACCCATGGTGGTTCCTCCTTGAAGGGGTCCTGGGCTGCCCATCCGTGGACCGGCCCTGAAACTTGTTCGCCGGCGGGTGCCGGACAGCTACTCCATCGGCAGTGCCTTACCTGCACCTGAGATCTTCAGGTGAAACTAATTTGGTTCGTTTACGCAGCACCGGAAATGCGTTGCGGCTGGCTCGAACTAATCCGCGTGCGGTAGTCGGAGCTGCTGGCGATGGTGGCGTAGTAGGCCGCTTTGCGGCGCGCGACACAGCCATCGGTGCGCTCGTCATCGACGAGCTGCTCTGGCGCCAGCATTGCGGTCATGCCGTCCTTTAATAGAGCCAGCGCTTCGGCGCGCATCTGCGAGATCCGTGATTCGGTGACGTCGAGTTCACGGGCCAACTCAGCCATCGGGCGCTCCTCGAAGAAGTAGCCCTGGACGACGACACGCAGCCGTTCCGGCAGCGCGGCGACAGCGTCGACAAGATAAGAGGCCCGCTCACGGTTGAGCAGCACGTCTTCTGGTCCCGGATCTTGGTGCGGCAACATGCCTTCGAGAGTGCCGGCGTCAGCGAAGCCTTGTAATGACAGCACCACCGAGCGATGCACATCTTCTTCGACCGAGGCCAGCTCGTCGACGGTGACACCCAGGTGCGTCGCCAACTCGTGGTTGGTGGGGTGTCGGCCCAGCTCGGCCGACAGTGTCTCTTCGGCCGCCGAACGCTGGCGCGCCTTGATCCGTACTGAGCGGCTGGCCCAATCATGGTTGCGTAGCTCGTCGATGATTCCACCGCGAATACGCAGCGTCGCGAAGCGGGCGAACGGTACCCCGCGCTCGGGGTCGAAGCCACGAGCCGCCTGCGCCAGCGCCATCATGGCGGCCGAGGTGAGGTCGTCGCGGCTGACGTGTCCAGGCAGCTTGCTCGCGGTCTCCGAGACCAGATAACCGACGAGCGGGAGATGTTCGCGCACGAGTTCGTCGTCTGACATAGGACGGATCTGAGGAGTTGGCCGGGTGAGGTTTTCGTTGCCTGTCATGCACAACTCATCGAGGTCGAGGTGGGGTCTTCTTGACTCCGAATGGCCTATTGGCTGCTGATCAGGCGTGAAACAGTCATGAATGACTAGGTGGCGGAGTGCTTCCGGTCGGTCACCGTTACTCCGTTGCGCTTAACCGCGTTACGCCTTTTCGTCGTAATTTCGCTGCGATTGACCCGTCAACAACTCTCAGCTGTCTTCGCCAGCTGCCGATGATGGGCTTGTGCCGTTCGTTGCGCGTCCTGTGTGGATGCTTTCAGCGGACGATGTCGACTGCGAACTGGAGGGCATGTGATGGGACTCGCCGAGGTGTCCGACATCCTCTGGCGGGAGCGTGAGTTGCTTGATGTCCTCTTATTCAAGTTGGAAGAGGAGCAACTCTTGCTGGCCGCCGGCAGAGTGCGCTGGCTGTCGCGTGCTACCCGAGAAGTCGAGTTGGTATTAGAACAGCTCCGGCTCACCGAGCTCACTCGCTCGATCGAGGTGGACGCCGTCGCCACGCAGCTTGGTCTTGAACCCAATCCCAGTCTTAGCAAGTTGGCCGAAGTCGCGCCGTCTCCGTGGGGTGACCTGTTTCGGGCCCACCGGGCGGCATTTCTCACGCTGACCCAAGAGATTTCCGGGCTGGCTGACGCGAATCGCGAGTTTGTTACTACCGCCTATCGTTCCGCCCGAGAGACCTTGTTGGCCCTCGGTGGAGTCCAGCTTGACGGTTACACGTCCACGGGGCAGCGAGCAGGCACGCTGCGTCATAGCGCACGTCTTGATGAGGCGATTTAATGGGCACCGAGTTCGGCGCGCTAAGTACAGCTCTTAGCGCCATGCAGACCGAGCGTAAGGCGCTCGAAGTGACCGGGCAGAACATTGCCAACGCCGGCACTGCCGGCTATACCCGCGAAGCCGTCAACATGCAGGCACTCGGTGGGTCGGTTCAGCCGGCGATGTACTCGACCTCCGACGGGATCGGCGACGGCGTCCAGGTCGTCTCCGTCCAGCGTCTCCAAGACGCTTTCCTTGAACAACAGGCCAATACGGCCAATGGCTCGTTATCGAACCTGACGGCTAGCCAGACGACGTACTCCGACATGGAGAATGCGTTCGGCGAACCATCATCGACAGGCATCCAGTCGATGATGTCGACGTTCTTCAACAGTTGGGACGACGTCGCCAGCAACCCTTCGGGTACCGGCATCGGTGCCTCGGGCGCATCGGGTTCTCGTACCGCGCTGCTTGGTGACGCGCAGTCTCTTGCCGACGGCTTGAACAATGCCTCGACTAGCTTGGCCGCGCAGTGGTCGTCGTCGGATCAGTCCTTGACGATGTCAGTGATGCAGGTCAATAGCACCGCGAAGAACATCGCGAGCCTCAATCAGGCCATCGTGGCGTCTACCGCCGCCGGCAACCAGCCCAATGACCTGATGGACCAGCGCGACGAACTCATCCGGTCGTTGGCTAGCTCGGTCGGTGTGACGACGAGAGTGAACCCGAACGGCTCGACCGATGTCCTGCTCGGCGGATCGTCGCTGGTGAGCGGGGTTACCTCGCGCGCGCTGACAGTACCTCCCACGAGCGCGACATCACTCGCTCAGGTGACCGGCAGCCCGAGCGTGCTCGCCACCGTGACGTGGGCGGACACTGGCGCCAGCGCGGCTATTAGCGGTGGCACCGTCGGCGGCACGTTGGCTTCGTTGAACTCGACGATTCCGAACTACAGCTCGAAGCTGGACTCCGTCGCGTCTTCGTTGGCAAGTGCGGTCAACGCTCAACAGGCCAAAGGAACAGACCTCACCGGTAACCTCGGTCAGCCGATTTTCGGAACCAACGACACCACGACGACGGTGACGGCGGCGAACATCAAGGTCGTGATGACCGACCCGAGCGCCATTGCGGCGGCTACAGCCGCGACCGATTCAAGTGGCAATCCCATCGTCACGCTGGATCCCAGTGGGAATCCCGTCGTCAGCCTGGACGGCTCGAACGCGCAGGCGTTCGCCAATCAGTCGGGCGCGCTGGCCAACGCCGCCTTGTCGTACAACTCAATGATCGTTCAGCTCGGCTCGGAGTCACAGTCGGTTCAGCAGCAGACGACCACCCAGCAAAGCGTCGTCACCCAAGTCCAGGCATCGCGTGACTCGGAGTCTGGCGTTGACATTGACCAGGAACAGACGAACTTGATCACGTTCCAGCAGGCCTTTAACGCGGCGGCTCAGTACACGAGCGTGCTCGACCAGGTGCTCGACACGTTGATCAACAAAACGCTTGCCTAAGCACCAGAAACAATTGGGAGGAGGGGTATCGTGACAATGCGAGTAACGCAAGGCGCTACGACCGCCGTGATGCTGGCCGGGTTAGAAAGTAACCAGAGCCAGTTGAGCAAGCTGGAGCAGCAACTCAGCTCCGGTAAAGCCATCAGCAAGCCGTCCGACAACCCGGTCGGAGCCGGCCAGGCAATGCAGCTCCAAGGTGAGATCAGCCGGAATACCCAATATCAAAACAATGCCCAGGACGGCCTATCGTGGCTCGGCACCGCTGACAACGCGTTGCAAGGTGGCGTCACGATCTTGCAGCAGCTCCAATCGCTGGTAACCGAGGGCGCGAATACCGGTAGCAACAGTTCCGCGTCACTCAGCGCCATTGCCACTCAGGTTGCTGGTCTTAAGCAGCAGATGGTCGGAGTCGCGAACAGTTCATACCTGGGTCGCCCGGTCTTTGGCGGCACCACGACGAACACGGTCGCTTACGCAACGGACCCAACTACGGGCGCGGTGACCTACCAAGGTGACACCGGGCAGGTTATGCGCACGGTCGGCGCCAATACTCAGGTGCAGGTCAATGTGAATGCCTCCGATGCCTTCGGGACGCCGAGTACCTCGACGACGACGGGCAATGACGTATTCACGATGTTCGACAAGATCACCAATGATCTGACGAATAATCCTGGGAACCTCAGCAGCGACATCACCGCTGTGCAGACCTCGTTGGCTCGCATGTCGAGCGCCCAAGCCGGCGAAGGCGCCTCCTATAACAGGATCAGCGCCATGAATACTGTCGCGGGCGACCAGATCACCAATCTGACCGGAAATCTGTCGGACGTCGTCAATGTCGACACCGCTCTGACCGTGACCAACGAGACAATGCAACAAGCCGCCTACCAAGCCTCCCTGCAGGCAATGTCCAACATCCTGCAGCTCTCGCTCACCGACTTCCTCAAGTAAGGTCGTAACTCGATGACATCCACGATTGTCGATCTACCTACCCTAGATTTCGCGGGCAGTCTGGTCGGCTTCTCGGAGGCGCGACGGTTCGCCCTCGTTCGCGTCGTCCCCGAGAGCGAGGTGCTCTTCCGGTTGACCTCTCTTGACGTCGAGGGCCTCAGCTTCGTGGTCGCGGCACCGTTCCCGTTCTTCCCCGATTACGAGCCAGAGATCGACGACGCTACGGCCGAGCGGCTCGAACTCACCACGGCGGCCGACGCCATGCTCTTGGTGTTCTTGACCGTTGGTGACGCGTTGACGACCACGACCGCGAATCTCCTCGCGCCTATCGTCGTCAATATCCGTACCCGCCAGGCTGCTCAGGTCGTACTCAATGGCGCGCGATACTCGTTGCGGGAGCCGATCGTTCGCGGCTGATTTGCCCGTATGATCGGGGGGTCGCTGGCCGGCCACGGAAGGAGCGCCAGTGCTTGTTCTTAGCCGTCGTCCTGGCGAAAGCATCATGATCGGGCACGAGATCGTCTTGACGGTGCTCGAAGTACGCGGTGACGTCGTCCGCATCGGTATCAAGGCGCCGCGCGATGTCGACGTCCATCGTGAAGAGATTTTTCTTGAGCTTCAGCAGGCCAACCGATCCGCCGCGTCACCGTCCGCTGAGGGTATCGACACGCTCGCGGCCACCTTGCTCACATCCGGTGTCGTCGTGGTCGAGAGTGATTCGGCGCCGGCGGATCCGGTGTCAGTTGGTCGAGGGTCGGTCGGCCCGGCACAGGTTAGTTCGGGGTCGGTTCGTCCGGGCCGAGTTGACCGGAGGCCGGTTGGTCCAGTGCCGAAACCAGGCGCGCCACCCAAGAGCTGAGGCCCCGGCGTGGTCAGGTAGACAGGGTGCTGCCGACCGTGGCGAGTGACCAGCTGACCGCGTTGAGATACGCGGGTGCCAGCTGGGAAAGGTCGATCGAGGAGGTTCTGAGCTTCTCGAGGTCGGCTATTTCATAGGCGGTGACGGTGTCGAGAAGGTCACCGAGTGGGCCACTGCGATCGACCAGAGCGTCACGCACGGCATCTTCGAGCGGCAATCGCTGAACGACCTCGCTCATCGGCATGCCGAGCAAGTAGTCCAAGGTCGAGAGCAGGCCGGTCAGGAAGGCTGTTTCGTCGGGCAGGTCGGGTAGCTCCGATGCGAGCAACTCACACATCCGGGCCCGGGTCATCGCGGTAGCAAGTTGTTCTTCGATGCCGTCGCCGGCGTCGGCGAGCACCATGAGCAACACCCAAGCGCGCAGCTGACGTGGACCGAGCAAGATCAATGCCTCGCGAACCGACGAGATCGGCCGCACCAGCCCCATCGCTACCGAGTTCACCGCGCGCAGTAGGCGATAGCTCAGGCCGACGTCGATCCGGACGATTTCTTCGAGATCTTCGTAGTCGACCTCCGGTTGCGACAACCGGGTCAATAACTCCATGCAGGTCACACTGGTCGGTGCCAGCGACGGACTGGAAATTACCGAGGCGCGACCGAGAAGATAACCCTGGAAATACTGGAATCCAAGTTCCATGCAGCGCGCCATGATGTCGTGGTCTTCCACTCTTTCGGCGATCAAATGTGCCGAGAAGGGTAGACATTGCTCCACACATTGTGCGAGTTCGGCGCTGGTCTGATTCAGCACATCGATCTTGACATAGGTGGCGAACGGCAGCAGTTTCTCGGTGCGCTCGAAGTCGTCGGCACGGTAGTCGTCGATAGCGAGTGAGTAGCCGGCGGCGATGAGGCGCGCCAGGCCAGCGAGCAAATCGTCGTCCACCGTGATCGTTTCGAGAATCTCCAGCACGACGTCGCCAGGTTCGAAAGGTAGCGGCAAGGTGCCGACCAGGAATGGTCGCGTCATGTTGACGAAGGCGAGCTTGGAGCCGACGAGTCGGTCCAGGCCGAACTCGGCGAAGGTATGAACGATCACCTGGCCGGTGGCTCGATCACCTTTTGAGCTGGCATGGGTAGCCTTCGCGCCGTCCCGGAACAACAGTTCGTAACCGAGCACCGACAACGATCGGTCGAAAATCGGTTGGCGACCTACGTAAACTTCGCGCACGAGTGGCCTTTCGTGCCGCAGAGTGGTGGCACATGTTCGAGGAATGGTCTACGTGCCGGACGCGATCTGGAGTGCCGGGTGGCAGTCACAGCCAGAACACTGCATCCTTAGCAGCGTTGACTGCCGATACTCTCCAGACGGCGACCGCGCGACGGGGCAGGCACAATCCGGACAGGTCTCTACATACATGATCTGCACAAGACGTGTATCGGCACGCTGACGTCTAAGGTGAGCGTCCGTTCGGCTCGGCTATCGTGCACACGGCACCGGAGTTATCGCCCAGGCTGCCGGAACAACCCAACAGGCGTATCACGGACGCAGGCGCAGAGTTAGCATGAATGACTCAATACGTAATATCAGGACGTCGGTCAGTGAAGGGAACGCGAGATGACGGATCCTGGCGTTCACGTCGACGCGATCAACCACATCGACTTGCGCGTTCATGATCCAGCTGCCCTCGAAGAGATCGAGTTGTACGCCGAGTTGATGATCGTCGCGGCGGCTAGTAGCGACACGCTGCCGGTCGTCGAGATCGACCGGGTTCTCGGCATTGGAGGCGATCCTGGCTCAGCCGTAACGGAACAGCACATCGATATCCCACCTGCTGAACCCGAGCGACTCGTAGAGGCCGATCGCGGCGGCGTTTGATTCATCGACGTACAGCATGACCTGGTGTAGCCCGCGTGAACGTAGGTGCCGCAAGCCGGCGACGGTCAGCTGGCGGCCGAGTCCGAGTCCTTGCGCGTCGGGATCAACTCCGACCACATAGATCTCGCCGATCGGCTCGTGTCCATGGCCGGAGTGTTCGGGCCCGGCGTGGTCATGGCCAGAGTGGTCATGGCCGGTGTGTTCATGCCCTGAATGTTCGGACCCGACGTCATGGGTGTGCTCGGGTTGGTGGGTATGCGCCCCGCCGTGGACCCCGCCGTGCACCTTGGTCCAGTCGAAGCCGACGAGCGATCCGGCCCGCTCGGCCAGCAAAAAGCCGGCCGGATCAAACCACTCCTCGCTCATTCGCTGGCGCAGGTCTGTCAGCTGCCAGCTGCCTTGCTCTGGGTGGTGCGCGAACGCGCGTGCGTTCAGTGCCAGCCACTGTTCGTCGTCAGCGCCGGGGACGAATGGCCGGAAGATAACCCCGTCGGGTAGTTCTAAGGCTGGTAGCGGCGCAAGTAAAGACCGGCGAAGTTGCCACAGTGCTCGCACTCGACGAAAGCCGAGCCGTTGCGCCATCTCGGCGGCGTCCGGTAGATCGCCGTGTGCCCACAGCCGGAGTCGGCCGTCGGCTTGTTCGAGCGCGCTGGCAATCAACGCTCGCCCCAGACCCTGTCGGCGCGAGGTTGGTCGGACCACCATTTCGGCGCTCGGTCCGTCGACCGGGTCGGTCAGGTCCAGGTGCGCGTAGGCGCTGAGCTGGTCGTCGCGCCAGACCAGCAGGTTGTGGGTAGCTTCGTCGCCGCCGTAGCGCAGGTGCAACATCACGTGTTCAGACAGCGGTGGGACGCCGTCGATCTCCGTTGCTGCGTCGACGAGCGCGTTGACGGCGCTGACCTGCTCCGCGCTCAGCCGCCCGAGAACGTCGAGTCGGGTGCGCGGGTCGGACGGCAAGATCTGCACGACCCCGACACTAACGGGGACACTAACCGGCTGCTTAAATTAGTCGGCTTCGACCGGCTCGAGCGTCGCTTTCGAAGCGGCCGGGTTACGTTCGGCGGGGTTGTGCTCGGTCGGGTTGTGCTCAGCTGGAATACGGTCGGCCCGCTCGCTGGCGACCACGAACTTGTAGCCGACGTTGCGCACCGTTCCGATCAGGGCCTCGTGGTCGGTGCCGAGCTTCGCGCGTAGCCGGCGCACATGGACGTCGACGGTGCGGGTGCCGCCGAAGTAGTCGTAACCCCACACTTCTTGCAGTAGTTGCGCTCTGGTGAAAACCCGGCCCGGATGTTGGGCCAGGTATTTGAGCAGCTCGAATTCCTTGAAGGTGAGATCGAGTGAGCGGCCACGGAGTCGAGCCGAGTAGGTGACGTCGTCGATCGTCAGCTCGCCTGATCGAATGACCTCGTCACGGGCCGCATCTGCGCGTGCGGCGATGTCTAGTCGGCCATTGGCCAGCCGCAGGCGGGCTTCGACTTCGGCCGGCCCGGCGGATTCGAGCAGGACGTCGTCGATGCCCCAGTCGGCGTTGACCGCCGACAGGCCGCCCTCGGTCACGATCAGCAGCAGCGGCGACGACAAGCCCGTCGTCCGCAACACTTGGCACAGTGATCTTGCATGGGCGAGGTCGCGGCGTCCGTCGACAAGGAGCATGTCAGCGGCGGGGGCGTCGAGTAGGGCGCCCACTTCGGCGGGGGCAACGCGGACGCGGTGCAAGAGCAAGCCGAGCGCGGGCAATATCTCCGTCGATGGTTCCAGCGCGTTCGTCAGCAACAAGAGAGTGCTCACCGACGACCACCGCCTGTCGCGAAGAAGGCCCTGCCGCGTGAGACAAGGACAAGCGCCAGGATAGTGGAGGATGGATTTCCGTCGGGTTTTCTCGTGGTGAACGCGAGCGACTCAAGCACGGTAGATGGTGTGACGTCGTCGAACCCGTCGTCGAACTGGGAGAGCCCGATCGGAGGTCGTCGTGTCCGCGCCATCGAACGGACTAATCCGCTATTGGGCGGCTGCCCGTGAAGCGGCCGGTACCGCGCAGGAGCCTTTTGAGGCAGTCACGCTTGCTGACGCGTTGGCCGGCGCCGTCCGGCGCCACGGTGCTGAGTTGGCTCGGGTGTTGGCCCGTTGCTCTTTTGTCATCGATGGCAATCCGGTCGGTAGTCGCGCGCACGCCAGTGTTCTGCTCGACGATCACGTGACGATCGAAGTGTTGCCACCGTTCGCTGGCGGGTCACTTGCCGCCGCGTCGGATGCGTCGGCGTTCGGCACCCGTATGTTCACTCGCGTGTTCGTCTCCCGTGTGAGGGGGGCGGCGAGCGCGGTTGCGGGTGCTGCCTTGCTGCTGCTCGCGTCGTGGGCGGGTCGGCCGGTGCTTGGCGCGGCCTCGGCGTTGTTGCAGGCGATCTTGGTGATCGGCTGGTTCCGGTGGTCAAGGTTGCGCACGCCGGGGCAGTTCGCGGGCGGCTTCGTCGCGTTGCTCGCCGCGATAGCGGCAGATGTCGCCTTGCTGAACGAGGTGGACGACGCGAATATCCGGCCACTGACTGTTGTGTTCGGAGCGCTGGTAGTGGCGGCGTTTCTCGTCCAGCTCGGTCGACGCGATGGCCGGGATCGCTTGACTGATGCCCTGGCCGCGACACTAGCCGCCGGCGGTTTATGTCTCACGATGGCTAGCCTGCTGGGCGTTCGTGGCGCGGTGCATGGTGGCGGTGTGGTCGCGCTGGCATTGATCGCCGTCGGAGTCGGCCTGCTGCCCATCGGCGCGCGGTTGCCCTTGCCGGTGTCGCTACCGCTTGGGCTCGCCCTCGGAATGGCCGCAGGTGGATTTGTGGGTCATGCCATCCGCGGCATCGGTGGTGGCGCGGGGTTAGTGCTTGCGTCAGTCGCTGACGTTTTGGCGCTCGCGGCCGCGACTCTCGTCACGATGTCGAAGGCCGGGGTGCCGGATGCTGCAGAGGCTGTTTCCCAGCCGAGTCCAGACGACGAACACGATGGTGGCTCAGCCGTGAAGGCTGGGTTGCGGTCACTCGCCGCGACGGTACCCGTTGCTGTCGTGGGGCCGGCCGTGCTCGTTATCGCACGCATTATGGTCAGCTGATGTTCAGACTGATTCGCTGGCTCGTCATCCTGGTGATACTCGCCGTTGGGTTCGTGGTGGCCGACCGTGCGCTCGTCCACGTCGCGCAGCAAAAGATCGCGATCGCGATTCAGGACGACGGCCACTTGGCGAATCGGCCGACCGTTCGGGTCCATGGATTTCCGTTCGTGACCCAAGCTGTGCGTGGCCGGTACACCGATATCGAGGTCACTGCCACCGACCTCTTCTCGTCAGTGCCGGCGACCTCAGCGGCGGCGGCATCAGGTGTTGGCGCGGGTGCCGACACGGGCACCAGGGCCGCCGATATTGGTGCGCGGGGTTCCACTCTGACGCTTGATCTGCGCGGTGTGCGTATTCCCCTCGTTGAGGCCGCGAGCGGACACGTCGCGTCGGTGGCGATCACCCAGGCTTCCGGCGCGGTGACAGTGACGTTCGCGGACCTGGAGCGAGCGGCGAAGGTTCCCGGGCTGTCGTTATCGGCTGGCCAACAAGCCAACGAGGTGGCTGTCACTGAGTCGGTGGAGGTGGCCGGCGTCCCGGTGAAAGAGACCCTCAACGCGACGCTGACGACGGCTGGTCACACCATCACGTCCCACGCCGCGCAACTGACCGGCAGCGCGGCGCGGCTATCGGCCCAGGTGCTGGCCGCGCTTCGGGCGCATGCGAGCTTCTCGATCGTGGTGCCCGGTCTGCCGCCCGGCCTTCGGCTCGGACAAGTTTCGGTCGGTGTAAGCGGTGTCGAGTTGCCGGTCGAGCAGACCGATCTCACCTTGACGCGCTGATCGGCTTTAGGTCGAGCCGGTGGTGCCATACAGGCGATCTCCGGCGTCGCCAAGGCCCGGGACGATGTAACCCTGATCGTTGAGCCCCTGGTCAATGGCTGCGGCAACCACCGCGATCGGAATCGTGACGTTTGCCAGGTGCTTCTCCAACATCGCTAGCCCTTCGGGCGCTGCTAGCAAGCAGATCGCTGTCACCTGGTCGGCGCCACGCTCAATCAGCAGATCCATGGTTGCGGCCAGCGTGCCACCAGTCGCGAGCATCGGATCGAGCACGTAGATCTGGCGGCCGGCCAGTTCATCGGGCAACCTGGTCGCGTAGGTGGTCGAGACAAGAGTTTCCTCGTCGCGCACCAAGCCCAGAAAACCGACCTCGGCTGTCGGGAGCAAGCGACACATGCCATCGAGCATGCCGAGGCCGGCTCGAAGAACCGGGACGACGAGCGGCCGAGGTCGCGCCAGGCGCCGTCCTCTCGCGTGCGAGATCGGGGTGACCACGTCGACTTCGGTGGTGCGGACATCGCGGGTAGCTTCGTAAGCGAGCAGGGTGACCAGCTCGTCAGCAAGCCGGCGAAAGGTTGGTGAATCGGTGCGCTGATCTCTCAGGGCGGTGAGTTTGTGGGCGATCAGCGGGTGATCCGCGACAAGGATCTGCATAGATCCATACGCTAGTACCGGATCACACCGGCAAGGACAGTCTGCGAGGACCAAACATATGGCGAGCGATCGACCGACCGGCGGCTCGAACGACACCGCCGGGCAGGACTTCGCGGTGGTTTGTTACCGCGAGCAGGGGCGCTGGCAGATCGACCTGCTGCCCGAGCGAGCGGCGTCTGATCTCGACACGTTCATCTCGGTGTTACGGCAACAGACTGGCAGCGGGACGACGGTCGGACTGCTCGATATCGCCGACGAATTCTTTGTGGCCGTTCGATTGCAGGGCGATCAGGTGCGGCTGTTGCTGTCTGACATCACCGCGGCCAACGAATGGCCGCTGGCTCGTGCGGTGCTCGACCGGCTCGGCCTGCTAGAAGACGACGACCTTGACGAGATCGCGCCGGTCGGCGACCTTGAGCTCTTCGCCGATCTTGGCTTACCGGAGATGGAACTTAGTCTCTTGCTTTCTGACGTCGATGCCTACGCTGATGAGATGCTCTTCTCGATCTCGCATCGACTTGGTTTCGGCGATGAACTCGAACGCCTCGTCGACGCATCCGTTCGCTGATCCCTCGCCCGCAGGAGTTCGCGTTGCCACACTTCGCCGCTTTGGTGGCTCGCCACCACAATCGCTGGAACGGCTCTGACCTCGATATGTCCGAGGTCGACAACATCGAAGATGTTGCTGAGTTGGTCCGTGACTCGATCCCCGACGACGCTGACCCCTCGCTGGTGTTCGTCGAAGAGAACGACGAGTGGTTCGCGATCGTCCGGGTGGATCTCTTAGGTGATGCGCGGGTCTTCATGTCCGACATCCGCGCGGTTGCCACCAGCGAGCTTGCCGCCCTCTTGTTCCAGGACCAGATCCCCGAAGGCGACCCCGACGACGACCTTGGTATCGAGGATGCCGTTCTCGACGACGACGCGGACGCCGAATCCGTTGACGAGGAAGAGGAAGAACCGGTCTTGCGGCCCGATGCGGAAGTGGGCGGGTCGACCGACATTCTGGCCGACCTCGGTCTTGGATCGGCCCAGCTGTTGGAGTTGTGCGCGGAAGAAGGCATGCTGCCGGCCGACGTCATTTCGGCGATTTGCGAGACCCTTGGCTGCGCCGACACCATCGAGGTTTACCGCTGACGTCGTTCGACGGTGTGATGCGGCTAGCGCTGGCCGAAGCGGCGTTGGCGGCAGACGATGTCCCGGTCGGAGCGGTCGTTGTCGATGCCGCCGGCGCGGTGCTCGGCGTTGGCCACAACGAACGCGAAGCGTCGGGGGATCCAACCGCCCATGCCGAGGTGGTGGCCATGCGCGCGGCGGCGGCCGCGCTCGGCTCGTGGCGATTGGCCGGCTGCACACTGGTGGTCACCCTCGAACCGTGCACGATGTGCGCGGGCGCGCTGGTGCTTGCCCGGGTCGAGCGGGTGGTCTTCGGCGCGGTTGATCCCAAGGCTGGAGCGGTCGGATCGCTGTGGGACGTCGTCCGGGATCGGCGGCTCAATCATCGACCCGAAGTAGTGGCAGGTGTGCTTGCCGACGAATGCGGCCAGCTGCTTCGGACATTCTTCGAGCGGGCTCGCGCCGTCCGCTAGGGTGTCTCACGGTGGAGTCGCCTAGTGGCCGA
>OLLX01000024.1_pt1 | contig 59078 bp, 65 predicted proteins | sample 1604651 | NCBI WGS metagenome assembly OLLX01 (sample SAMEA104055725, study PRJEB20765) | soil metagenome | biome: Arctic tundra; feature: Polygonal ground; material: soil | place: USA | collected 2011-09 | depth 0-0.5 m
GCCGGGTCGACCGGCACCCGCGCCACCACCGGGACGACCAGCGGCCGCACCAGCACCAGGGCCACGACCTCCGGGCCCACCAGGGCCGGCCGGACGTGGCGGCATCATGCCGGGAGTCGGACGATTGAAGCCACCCGCACCACCTGGACGCGGTGGCATTCCGCTGGGACGCGCGCCACCGGGCGCACTCGAACTAGGCGCACCAGGACCGGCCGAGCCGGCTGTGCCACCGGGACGCGGCGCGCCAGGGCGAGCCGCAGACGGAGCCGGAGCGTTAGAAGTGAAGGGATTGTTGCCCATCCGCGGCGGACCAGCGGCTGGCCGTGGCACCGCCGGACGAGGACCGGCACCAGGCCGGGCGCCAGGTTGGGCGGGCCGCGACGGGGCACCCAGGCTGCCTGGGCTCGCGGGTTTGCTGCCAGGCGCGACCGGCGTAACTGCCTGCGCGGCTGGGCGCGCCACGTCAGCAGCTGGAGTCTCACCGGACGGAACCGGCGTTACCGGGATGGCCGAAACGACTGGCGCGGACACGACGGCGTCAGGAACCACGACACTGTCAGGAAGCTGACCTGCGGCGGTGGGCCGAGGTGCCTTGGTAGCTGGCGTTGGCTTGGCAGCTGATGGAGCTGCCGCCGATGCGGCGTCACCTGAAGGCGCGTCACCCGAAGGCGCAGCGGGGGCCGCTACTGCCGGGAACGACTCACGGAGCTTGCGCACGACCGGCGCTTCGATCGTCGACGAGGCCGAACGAACGAACTCCCCAAATTCTTGAAGCTTGGCCATGACGGCCTTGCTTTCTACATTGAGCTCTTTCGCAAGCTCATACACCCGAACCTTGGCCACGTGACTCCCGTCGTTGGCCCGGGTGATCGATCAGGTCGAACCCGGGCGGCGCTACTTACTCATGACTTACTCATGCGAGGTGCTCATCGAGCGCTCATCGACTTCTCGACCTGCTTCCCGTTTCGCGAACGCGTCCGCCTGGAAACTGCTAGAGCCCGAACTCATACTCCCGACCTGGCCGCCGTTTCGACATACACATGGACATCGTGGCTATCGAGTGGACCCTGCCGGCGAAAAGCCCTCGGGAACACGCGACGCCGCTCAGCCATCTCAAGGCAGCTCAGGTTGGGGTGCAAATAGGCACCTCGACCGGGAAGCAGACCCTGAGGATCGGGCGCGACGCACTGTGCGGCGTCTGCCACGATCACTACGAGACGGATCAGATCGGACTTGGTCACCCGCGCCTTACATCCAATGCACGTACGCGTGGGCGTAGCACGGACAACCACCGACACTCTACTCCCCCGCGGCAGCAACTCGTGCCGGCTGTGACGCGACGACGTCGAAGCCTGAGTCGGACGCCGTCACGGCGGATTCATCGCCGTCCACAATCGCTGTATCGGGCCGGATATCGATCCGCCAGCCGGTCAATCGCGCCGCGAGCCGTACGTTCTGGCCTTCTTTGCCGATCGCGAGTGAGAGCTGGTAGTCGGGCACGGTAACCCGAGCCGACCGGGTGGCCAGGTCGACTATCTCGACTTCGGTGACCCTGGCCGGCGACAAGGCACTACCAACGAAAACCGCTGGATCTTCAGCCCAGTCGACGATATCGATCTTCTCGCCATGCAGCTCGGCCATCACCGCGCGGACCCGCTGCCCTAACGGACCGATGCACGCGCCCTTCGCGTTCAACCCCGGCACGGTCGACCGAACCGCGATCTTGCTGCGATGACCGGCCTCTCGCGCCAGCGCGCCGATCTCGACCGAACCATCGGCGATCTCGGGAACTTCGAGCGCGAACAGCTGGCGAACCAACCCAGGGTGGGTGCGCGACAATGTGATCGACGGCCCACGCACACCCTTGTGCACCTGGACGACGAAGCAGCGGATGCGCTCGCCGTGTTCGTAACGTTCGCCTGGCACCTGCTCGGCCAACGGCAGCACAGCCTCGACCTTGCCGAGATCGACGAACACGTTGCGTGAGTCGTGCTGCTGGATCACGCCACCCACGATGTCGCCCTCGCGACCGGCATATTCGCCGAAAGTCAGCTCGTGCTCGGCGTCACGCAGCCGCTGCAGAATCAGCTGCTTAGCGGTCGTCGCGGCGATCCGGTTGAAGTCGTGTGGGGTGTCGTCGAACTCCCGAATCGTTGCCCCAGACTCATCGATCTCAGTAACCAGGACGGCGACCTCGCCACTTTTGCGATCGAGTAGCACTCTCGCTTGCTGACCAACCGCTTGGGAACGCTGATAGGCGACCAGCAACGCCGACTCGATCGCCTCGACAAGCAGGTCGAAAGAGACGTCTTTTTCGCGCTCAAGGCTGCGCAAGGCAGCCATGTCGATGTTCACCGCACCTCTTCCTGTGTTGTCGGGATTTTCCGCGTTCTCGAGATCTCGTTCGCACCACCGGGCTCGTCTACCCGCTCGTCGAACTCACCTTCGGAATCGACCTCGGAGTCGTCTTCAAGGTCATCCGCGAGGTCATCCTCGTCATCGCCAGCACCGTCAAGATCGCCATCGGGATCGCCGACCGGTGTGACACGGTTGAACTCCACTTGCACGCGGCCGGGACCAAGCTCGCCGAAACCAAAAGTGGCCGTCTTCGATGGCCGGCCTTTGACCCCAGCGATCTCTAGCTGGACGCCGTTTTCGTCGACACCGACGATGCGGCCGGTTACCTCCGCCGAGGGTGTAGCAACAGCGACCAGCCGGCCGATGTTGCGCCGCCAATGCCGAGGCTCGCGCAGCGGCCGGTCAACCCCAGGTGAGCTGACTTCGAGAACGTAGCTACCACCGCCGAGCACTCGCTCGGTGTCAGTGCCGGAGTCGAGCGCGCCAGAAATAACGTGACTGACGACAGCGACGTCGTCGAGGTCGATACCGGTGTCTTTGTCGACCAGTACCCGTACTTCGGCTTGGCGATTGCCCCGCGCCAGCGACACTTCGACGTCTTCGAGATCAAACCCGGCCGCAGCGACGATGGGCTCAAGCAGCGCGGCAATCCGCGTGCTCGCGGAGTTGGCAGGAGACGGTGACATTGGGGCCTCCTCGCGCCTGTGCTGTTGTGTTTGTGTGTCTTAACCTCATGCTTGCTTGGCTCTCGGTCATGCCACCCGAGGACCACGGTGCCGGTACCAGCCTAGCCGTCTCGACGGTATGCGGGCGACCTGGACATGGCATGCTGACGCCGGACGCTGACCCAACCGCAGGCCTAACCCCTCGCGGAGCAGGCCAGGCCCGTTCAACTTTTTCAGACCCGTCCGGGTCTGAAACCCGCCAACTCCGGGTCTGATCCCGCCGAGCTGGAAGGAGCTCGCCGGTGGCCAATCCGCTACCCGGCGGCGTCGATTCCCAGCCGCATCAGCCTGGCCCGGCGACCTTCAGGGCACCCTCAATCACTCGGCGACAACTACTGACCCGCTCCTTACTCGCCGTCACCGGCTCAGCTCTTGGCTTGACGGCGTTGTCGGCCTGCCACCGCGAAGGTCCGTCCACGGTGACGCCGACATCGTCAGGCAAAACATCGACGTCAAAGGCATCGTTGGCGCATTCGCGCGCGGTGGCGAGCCTTCGACAGGCCGTGGCCGCTGAACAGGCCCTACTGGCGGCCTATGACAAAGCCATTGCCGCTCGTCCGGATCTTGCCGACCGGCTGGCACCGTTGCGCGCCCACCATCTTCAACATCTGCGGACGCTCGACCCGAGCGCACCGGTGGCCGCCATAGCGTCGGCGAACGTAGAGGCGACAGCGCCAGCAACGAGCCCGGCCACGACACCAGCCACGACCGTCGCGACACCAGCCGCAACTCCGGCCACGGTGCCTTCCATCGCGGCAACGCTCGCCAGTCTTGCCGCACTCGAACGGGCAGCGGCGACGGCTCGTTCAGCTGACGCGGTGGCGACTACCGGCTCACTAGCTCGCCTGATCGCTTCGATCGGCGGCTGCGAAGCGAGCCACGCCTACGCATTGGACGGTATGGGCATGACGAAAGCGCGCCATGACTAAGTCGACTCCGGCTCCGCCGTCGCCGCTGGTCGTTGCACTACACGCGGCGGCAGCCGCCGAGAACGCCGCGATCTACGGGTACTCCGTGGCCGGCGCCCACCTGGCCGAAGCCCAACGAGCAGCCGCGCGTGGCGACTACGACGTGCACCGTGCCCAACTGCAAGCAGTCACCTCGTGGTTGGCCGAACAGGGCGCCATCGCAGCACCGGCCCAGCCGGTCTACCGACTTCCCTATGCCGTCACTGACCCCGTCTCGGCTGCCAGTTTGCTCACCGCACTCGAGGAGGCCGCCGCCGCTGCCTACGCCGACGTGGTGGCTGTCGCGACCGGGGATCTCCAGCGCGCGTCAGCACTGGCGTTGCAGTCAGCCGCGATACGCGAAACCCACTGGCGTGGTTCAACGGTGGCGTTCCCGGGGTTGGTCGGTCGACTCCCCGACTCAAGTCCTAGCTCAACCCCAAGCCAGCACTGAGCCAGCACTGAGCCAACCGCATCAGCCCGGAGGCCGGCCGGAGTCAGCCCTGGCTCACCCAACTCCGGGCCAGCGCGACGACCGCGTCCAATGCGACGTCGGTTCGCTCGCCAGTTATCCGGTCGCGCACTTCGACGAGGCCGTCAACCAAACCGCGACCGACGACGACAACGGTCGGGATCCCGATCAGTTCGGCGTCCTTGAATTTCACCCCGACCGAGACACTCGAACGGTCATCGAACAACACCCGAAGGCCGGCGTCCACGAAGCCTTGGGCCAGTGTCTCGGCGGCCTCAGTTTGGGCCTCTTTGCCCGCAGCGACGAGATGCACATCGGCGGGCGCGACTGAACGCGGCCAGATCAGGCCAGCCTCGTCGTGATGTTGTTCGGCCAGAACCGCGACGGCTCGCGAGACGCCGATCCCGTATGAGCCCATAGTGATGCGGATTGGCTTCGCATCGGGACCGAGCGCATCGAGGCCGAACGCGTCCGCATATTTGCGGCCCAGCTGGAAAATGTGGCCGATTTCGATACCACGAGCAATCTGTAGGCGCCCGCCGCATCGCGCGCAACGGTCACCGTCACGGATCTCGACAGCGCCAATTTCGCCGTCCGGCTCGAAATCGCGACCACGGACGACGGCAGCCGCGTGCGTGTCGGTCACATTCGCGCCGGTAACCCAGGCACTACCCGGCACAACCAGCGGATCGACCAGGTAACGCACACCGATCTCGGCCAGAATCTGCGGCCCGATATAGCCCTTGACCAAGCGCGGATGCTTCGCGAGATCTTCCGGCTCGGCTTGGACGACCTCGGTCGGCTCAAGTTGGCCGGCCAATCGTTTGAGGTCGACTTCGCGGTCACCAGGAACGCCGACAATGAGCAGCTCCCATAGGTCGCTGCCCGGCGCGCGAGTTTTCAGCACGACATTCTTCAACGTGTCGGACGCCGTAAACTCGCGCCCCATCATCTCTAGACCCAGCGTGTTCAGGTGATCCACCAAGGTCTGGATCGTTGGTGTGCCTGGAGTATCGATGAGCTGCGCCGCCGGGTGGTTCGTCGCGTCATGCGCCTGTAGACCGGCGATCTCGACCGCCTCGGTATTCGCCGCGTAGTCGCAGTTTTCGCACTGCACAAAGGTGTCTTCACCAGAATCAGCCGGCGCGAGAAACTCCTCCGAGGCCGAGCCACCCATCGCGCCCGATACCGCCGAAACGATCCGGTAGTCGATGCCGAGTCGCTCGAAGGTGCGCTGGTAGGCACCGCGATGTGCCGCGTATGAAGCGGCCAGACCAGCGTCGTCCAGGTCGAAAGAATAGCTGTCTTTCATAACAAACTCGCGACCGCGCAAAATGCCAGCCCGGGGGCGCGCCTCATCGCGGTACTTCGTCTGAATCTGGAATAGCGACAGCGGATAATCCTTGTACGAGGAATATTCGCCCTTGACCAGCAGCGTGAACAGCTCTTCGTGCGTCGGGCCAAGCAGATAGTCGGCGCCTTTGCGATCCTTGAGGCGGAAGAGCAGGTCGCCGTACTCTGTCCAGCGCTTGGAAGTTTCGTAGATTTCGCGCGGGATCAACGCCGGGAAATGCACTTCCTGGGCGCCGATGCGTTCCATCTCTTCGCGCACGATTTTCTCGACGTTACGGAAGATGGCATACCCCAGCGGCAGCCACGAATAGATCCCGGGAGCGGTGCGACGTACATAGCCGGCACGCACCAACAGCTTGTGACTCGGGACCTCGGCGTCGGCCGGATCCTCGCGGAGGGTGCGAAGGAACAGCGTCGACATGCGCAAGATCACAGGGGTCTCCTCGGGGTCACCGGCTGACTCGCCGGTTAGGTCGCCAGCTGGCTCGCCGCGCGTCGTCCCGAGGATATCGACTCGCTGAGACACTGCCCGCTCCCCGCCGTCCGGCTTCCGCAAGCTCGGCACCCTCGGTCCGGCTACCGCAAGCTCCGCACCCGCTCGGGACGTCGCACCCCTCGGGGCCTTGAGTGGGGACGTCGCACCCCTGAGGACCCTGAGCGGGGACGTCGCACCCCTGAGCGTCAATTTATGTCCGGAATGTCGGGTTGAAATGACGTCCAGGGGTGCGACGTCCCGAAAACAGCGGGCGGGCGGGCCGGCGCGGAAGGGCGGACGGCGGGCGACGGGCGACGGGCGGGCTAGAACAGGACGGAGGTGAACGAGCCGACTTCGGCGAAGCCGACCTTGAGGTAGGCCGCCCGGGCCGGGGCATTGAAGTCGTTCACGTACAGGCTGACCACTGGGGCGATCGCGGCTTGGGCTTGGGCCACCACTGCGGCCATGCCAGCCGCAGCGAGTCCTTGCCCGCGCAATTCTGGCGTCACCCAGACACCTTGTATCTGGCACGCCTGAGCCGTCGCCGCGCCGACTTCGGCCTTGAAGACCACTCGGCCATCCTCGATCCGAGCGAAGGCTCGGCCCTGGCCGATCAACTCGGCCACCCGGGAGCGATAGAGCGTGCCGCCATCACCGGCCGACGGCGAGACGCCGACCTCTTCGGTGAACATGGCCACGGCCGCCGGATAGAGCACATCGAGCTCGTCCGGCCTGACCAACCGAACCAGCGGATCGGGCGCCAGCCGTGGCTGCGCACTGATTGCCATCAGCGGCTGGCGTCGCCGTAGGTCGCGCGCCGGACCCCAGAATGGTTCGAGCAACGACCACAGCATGCCGACCTGATCTGATGGTCCGACGATCGAAGAACATCGCCGGCCCTGCCGTCGGCCCTTATCGGCGAAGACCCGACAGGCCTCAGCGTCAGCACCTACCGGAACGAGGTTCGCGCCGGCGTAGCACAGGGCTTGCAATCGGCCACCGAGCACGTGCCCCCAGACTTCGGCACCAAGCCGCCACGGGTCCAAGCCGACAGCATCCAGGCGAGCCTCGACGAAGACGTTGGCAACCGGGTCGCCGGCCAGCAGTTCGCGAGCCTCGGCGAGGTCACGGTCGTCGAGAACCCGGACCGAGATGCCACGCAGCACGGGTCGACCTCCGGGAGACGGGCGCGTCAGGAACAGGCGCCCGTACGACGCCTGTCCGGCGTCTATCGCGAGCGACTGGGCGTCAGCCTACGGTCACCTGGGGAGCACCCGGGATAACGCCCCGCGACCCGAGCTCATCGGCCAACCGCATGGCCTCCGCGATGAGGGTCTCGACGATCTGATCTTCGGGCACCGTCTTGACCACCTCGCCCCGGACGAAGATCTGACCTTTGCCATTTCCAGACGCCACGCCGAGGTCAGCCTCGCGTGCCTCCCCTGGCCCGTTCACCACACAACCCATCACTGCCACCCGCAACGGCACCGTCATGCCCTGCAGTCCTGCGGTGACGTCTTCGGCCAGCTTGTAAACATCGACTTGGGCGCGACCACAAGACGGGCACGAGACGATTTCGAGCTTGCGTTGGCGAAGGCCGAGGGATTCGAGGATCCCGATACCGACCTTGACCTCTTCGACCGGCGGCGCCGAGAGTGAGACCCGAATCGTGTCGCCAATGCCTTCGGCCAACAGCACACCGAAAGCGACAGCCGATTTGATGGTGCCCTGCATCAGCGGGCCAGCTTCGGTCACACCCAGGTGCAACGGATAGTCGGTCTCAGCCGCGAGCTGCCGGTAGGCCTCGATCATGATCACCGGATCGTGGTGCTTGACCGAGATCTTGATGTCGCTGAAACCGTGCTCCTCAAAGAGGCTGGCCTCCCATTTGGCCGACTCGACGAGCGCCTCGGGGGTGGCCTTGCCGTACTTCTTCAGCAGCCGCGGGTCGAGCGAACCAGCATTGACGCCGATCCTGATCGGGGTGCCGTGATCTTTCGCGGCGAGCGCGATTTCCTTGACCTTGTCGTCAAACGCCTTGATGTTTCCAGGGTTTACCCGGACGGCGGCACAACCGGCCTCGATCGCGGCGAACACGTACTTGGGCTGAAAGTGAATGTCGGCGATCACCGGAATCTTCGACTTCTTGGCGATGATCGGCAGCGCGTCCGCGTCGTCCTGGCTGGGCACAGCTACGCGCACGATCTGGCAGCCTGACGCCGTCAGCTCAGCGATCTGCTGCAGCGTCGCGTTGATATTCGACGTCACCGTGATGCACATCGATTGCACCGAAACCGGCGCGTCGCCACCGACCAGCACGCCACCGACGTTCAGCTGCCTGGACTTGCGTCGCGGCGACAACGGGGTCGGCGGTAGCCGCGGAATGCCTAGATCGATGGCAGTCACGAGTGCCTCTCAGCGCCTCTCGGTCGGTCGTTCTTGTTGGGCCGGTGATTGTCCCGGGGTGGTCCGGTGTGGTCCGGTGGAATCAACGGTAAGTCACTGTCGAGGTTGAACGAAGTTGCGGCTTATTGGAACGGGTTGGCGACCGGGTTGATGATGTCGGCGAACAGCAACAACGCCGAGACTCCGACGACGATCAAGAGGACGCCGTACGTGAACGGCATCAACTTGGTCAGGTCGACGACCCCAGCTACTGGCAGTTTACGGAATCGGCGCCAGCGGTCGCGGACCTTCTCATACGCCAAGATCGCGACGTGGCCGCCGTCGAGTGGCAGAAACGGGAACAGGTTGAAGATTCCGACGAACAGGTTCACCGAAGCCACGATGCCGATGAGCATCGCGAAACCGCCAGAAATCCCGTTGGCTTTAAAACCTTGACCGGTGAGGCGAGCAACCCCGACCAGACTCGTTACCTTGCCACCACCACTATCGATCTGACGCTTGTCGTGCGTGTTCAGCGCCGAACTGAGTTCGCTGGGTATATGCCCGAGCGCCACGAATGATCCCGTGAATCCCTTGCCGAAGAGCGAGAACGCCGTGGCAGCTGCCGAGATCGGCCCGACCCGGGTAACGATTTCCTGAGTCGACACACCGACGTGAGGCACACCGGTGACCAGAACAGGCTTCACAGTGACGGTCATCGTGGTGCCATCGCGGCGAATAGTGAACTTCACCGGACCATGGGTGGCTCGGATTAGGCCGGCAAAGCCGGCCTGGCCGCCGGTAACTTCCTCGTCGATCTTGTTCGCGCCGGTGCCATCGACCAAGTGCGCGGGAGTAGTTGCGACGTCCTGACCGTTGACGGCGAGGATCTCATCGCCAACCTTCAACACGCCAGCAGCCGGAGGCGTGGGAGCACCTGTCGGGCAGTTGCCGTTCGTGTCAGGGTTCACGCAGGAGATCGACGCCACCTTCGGGTAACTGGTGTCATGAGACGGCCAGCCCCAGCTGACGGCGAATAGCAGCACCAACGCGATGACGAAGTGCACGGTCGAACCCGCCACCAACACCACGAAACGCTCGAAGCCGTTGTGGTTGATGAACGCGCGCGATTCGTCGCCGGGCTCGATCTCTTCCAGCGGCGTCATGCCGATGATCTTCACGAAACCACCGGCCGGAATCGCCTTCACGCCGTACTCGGTCTCACCCCGCCGACGCGACCACAACGTCGGGCCGAAGCCGACGAAGAACTGGGTGGCCTTCATCTTGAACAGGCGGGCGGTCACGAAATGACCGGCCTCGTGCAGCATCACCGAGATGCCCACCGCGAGGATGAACGCGATGATTCCCAGGGCCATCATGAGTGCGCAACTCCAGCTGACTCGCGGGCCGGCACGCCCGCGATCAGTCCGCGAGCCCGTTCCCGTGCGGATGTCTCCGCCCTGAGAACATCGGCCAGCGTGTCAGCGTTCCCGAGCCCCGCAGCCAGAGTTTCCTCGACGACCCGCTCAACGGTGTCGATGATGCCGGTGAACGACAGCCGGCCGGCCATGAATGCCTCGACGGCCTCCTCGTTGGCCGCGTTGTAAACAGCGGGCGCGACGCCACCGGCGACGCCGACCCGGCGGGCCAGCTCGACGGCGGGAAATGCCTCGTCGTCGAGCGGCTCGAAGCTCCAGGTTTGGGCGGTTCGCCAGTCGTGGGCCGGCACGGCGCCGGCGACCCGATGCGGCCAATGCAGGGCGAGGGCGATCGGCAACCGCATGTCAGGTGGCGAGCATTGGGCCAGCGTCGACCCATCAATGAACTCAACCATCGAATGGATCATCGACTGCGGGTGGACGACGACCTCGATGTCGTCGAAGCCGATGTCGAAAAGCAAATGTGCCTCGATGACTTCCAGGCCCTTATTCACCAACGTCGCTGAGTTAATCGTGATGACCGGGCCCATCTGCCAGGTCGGATGCGCCAACGCTTGCGCCGGCGTGACGTCAGCCAGCTCGTCGCGACGACGACCCCGGAACGGGCCACCACTCGCGGTCACGATCAGTTTGCGGACCTCACTCGCCCGGCCACCTCGCAAACACTGCGCGATAGCCGAATGCTCTGAGTCGACCGGCACGATCTGCCCCGGCGCGGCAGCGGCCTTGACCAAAGAGCCGCCGACGATCAGCGACTCTTTGTTGGCCAGCGCGAGCGTCCGGCCAGCGTTGAGGGCGGCCAGCGTCGGCGCCAGGCCGATCGAGCCGGTCATGGCGTTCAGCACCACGGCGTCAGACGGATGAGCCAGATCGAGCGGCCAGCCCGCAACTTCGGCGGCGGCGTCCGGGCCAGCCAGGATCTTTGGCCGCGACGAGGAGCTACCACCGGCAGCGACGAGCAACGCCGCCTCGACGTCTGCCACATTGCCAGCGGCGACACCGACCACCTCGACACCGAACTCGATTGCCTGAGCGGCAAGCAGCCCGAGTTGTCGGCCGCCGGCCGCTAACCCGACGACCCGGAACAGCCCGCGATTGCGGCGTACGACATCGAGCGCCTGGGTACCGACTGAGCCGGTCGAACCAAGAATCACGATGTCGCGAGCGGTAGTCACCGGTCCAGTCTCCCGCATCGCTGGCCACCAAGGCGGGCTGCGGTGGCCAGATGTTCACAAACAGCGGAAGGGTTGGTAGGTGGTTAACCACCTACCAACCCTTCTGACTCTCTTGCTTTTCAGCTAGTGGGTGCTGTTGCCCTTTTACGAGTGAAGCGGATCAGTACCGCACCGGCGAACAGCAGCAGCACTCCGAGCATCGCCATCGGCACCAGCGGCAGACCCGTGAACGGCAACGACGCGGACGCATAAGACGGCATCACGAAGAAGGGCCAGTAAAAAGCCGGCGGGAGATTGTCAGTAGCCGCCGTGGCCCCGTGCTCACCCAAAGCCTGGATCAGCGGACTCGGACTGGGATTCGGCACCGCGTTCGGAGAAGCTGTGCTCGTCGACGTCGCGCTTGGGTTTGAGCCCACGGTCGTAGCAGCAGTGGATGGACTGAGAGGACTGCCCTCAGATGTCGCAATGCCTGCCAGGGACGGCCCCTGTGTTGGGCTTCCTGATCGCAGTCCTAGTGGACTCACGGTCGGGATCGCCGCTATGCCCAGGTGGTGACTTCTGCCCGAGCCCACCGTCGAACTCAGTGCGGAACTCGATGAACCAGACGCCGACGAGGGCGAACTCGATGGCAACAAACTCGATGATTGCGAGGAGGACGGCGACAACGATGGGACCACTGAAGGAGTCGGCGACGGGCTAGCCGAATGGGTCGGCGCACGAGGTGTCGGGGTCGCCGAATGCGACGGCGAGGGGCTAGTCGAATGCGAGGACGGGGACGCTGAATGTGACGGCGACGGCGAAGTCGAATGCGTCGGAGAAGGACTCGGTGAATGCGATGGTGACGGAGACGCCGAAGGGGACGCTGAATGTGCTGGCGAGGGAGACGTGGAATGTGTCGGTGAAGGTGAGGGACTTGCTGAATGCGTCGGCGACGGTGATGGACTAACGGAATGCGTCGACGACGGGGACGGGGATGCCGAATGCATCGGAGAAGGACTGGAGGAATGCGTTGGGGTCGGCGACGGACTCGAGTGATGCCCGTATCCGTCTTGGCCCCAATCATTCTGGCCCCGACCATCATCCCCAGACCGATTTTGTCCCGATCCGTTGCAGCCATATTCGGAACCGTGGCATCGCGAACTGGCAAATGCTGGGGGCGTGAACATCAATGCACTGGCGGAACAGACGCCGCACATCGCGACAGCAACGCCCCAACGGCGAGAAGGCAATAAACGCAAGCGCATATTAGTTCCGACCCTTCGGTGAACCTCGAAAGAAGGGGTCGGTCTCACCACTAGCTCCCCGCGACCATCCGTATGGAACTACGGCAGGTGACCGTGTAACCGGTCGCGGATCAAAGCTCCCCACGCTGTACCTGATTGATGTTCCGGCATGCCTGCACAGAACGCAATCTTGCCTGTCTAGAATGCCCTGATTTGAGATCAAAGTTGCGCCGAATGAGCGACCGATTAGGCCATTTGCGCTATCAGTAAGCAGCACTAACTCCTGGCATTTACTGCGGCTTAACGTGAATACCAGGAGTCGCCGTACAGTGACCTGCCTTATTCAATACACACCATCTGCCACATTCCGGCCTTACGTTGATACGTGAGCTTTGACCAGTTGATAGCAGTTTATCCCGTAACTACGGGCACGTAACTACGAGCCTGTCAGCCTTAAATTCGTCATCGAATCGCAAAGAACTCGCCATGGGTTCACGGAAGTCGATCGCTGTACGACAAATAATTATCTCGCATTATGAATGACGGTTGGACAACTCTCCGCTATCGTGAATAAGATAAGCAATAGGTCCGGCTAACTTTATTCGGATATCAAACGCTGGCTTTATATCCGTGGCACGACAGACGCTATCAGCCACAAAGAAAATCGCAATGACGGGGATTGCCTGGCGATCAATCAGGCGGGCAATGCACGCCACCTTTTTAAAGTTGCGCGATTAAACCGCATAGCCGCACGACCGTGCGGACAAGACCGCACGGTTAATTATCGACCTGTGGCGGTGGCTTACCAAACCGTGCGGCTACTTGCCGCCCTGGCCTTGATGCTTAGCGACGTACTGCGCCGGCGTACCTTTGCCGCCGCCAGCGGGGTCAGCATTGCCGAGAGCTGTTTCGGCTGGCATAGCGTCAATGTGCTGCTTGGCTTCGGTTTCGACATTGTCCATAGTTTCAACGTGGTCCAAAGCTTCGACGTCCACGGTTTCGACGTCCGTGGTCGAGTCGTCGTCGGGCATGTCCGCTCCTTCACGTTGGCCAGTGTCGCCGCCAATCTTACCCAGCCGGAAGCGAAATTACCGTCGCCGGCCAGACGAAAAATGCCAGCGGCAAATGGGCTTAGAACGCCGTCCCTATCGCGACGTCGACGCGAACCAGCCCGACCGCGAGTTCAGTGACCCGCTGGATCCGTTCGAGCTCGGCCCGGTGGAATGCCGGTTGGTCGACCCGGCCACAGACCAGCACCGCATCGAACGGCGTCAACGGCGCCGCCGCGAGATGGACGCCGTCTTTTTCAAACGCGCCGGTACGCACGACCGCGATGTCTGGCGCGACGACAACAGCGTCTGGGCCGGCATTCGAATAGAGCACCTTGGGAACACCGTCGGTATAGGCAACACTGGCCGCCCAATCGGCACCAAAAGCGAGCGCGGCCATGTCGACCAAGGTGTCGAGGCCGCGCGAAGCAGTCGCGAGTACCTGCGCCAAAAGGTCGAGATCAGGAAAAGCGCCCGGAACCTGACGGCTGCGTCGCAAACCGAGGACGGTAACCCCGCGCACCGACGTCAACTTGTCGGACAGCTCAGAAAGCGGCCGGCCGTCGGGCCAGGCGAGATACACATCATCGATCGCTCGGCCGGATTCTCGTTCGAGCACAGCGATCGTGCGGATATCTGCACCGGCATCGGCCAGCGCAGCAGTAACCTGCGCGAGGACACCGGTACGGTCGGGAACGCTGATCCGCACGTGCGTGAGCATCGGGATCTCCTGTTCGGTCGGTCCGGGTCGGGGTCGCTTTGATTCTGCGTGCCCAGCGTTTCAGGCGAGTAACGTCGAGGTCACGTCGGTGTCAACCGGCGTCCAGGTGGTCAAATCTGTCAGAGATCCAAGCCAGTCAGCACCATGACACGCTCGTCGGTGTAATCAGCCATCGCCGAACGCAGACCTTCGCGGCCTACCCCAGATTCTTTGACGCCACCGTAAGGCATTTGATCGGCTCGATAACTCGGCACGTCGCCGATCACCACGCCACCAACCTCAAGCTCGCTGTGAGCCCGAAACGCGACGCGAATATCGCGGGTGAAAACCCCGGCCTGCAAGCCGAATTCGGAGGCGTTGACTTGAGCGAAAGCGTCGTCGAGGCCGTCGAAACGAGCAATGGTCAGCACTGGCCCAAACACTTCGCGAGCACAAACCTTGGAGTCAAGCGGCGCATCGACCAACACGGTCGGAGCGTAGGTTGCGCCGTCCCTGATGCCTCCGGTCAATACCCGAGCGCCACTCGCCACAGCCTCATTGACCCATTGCTCGACACGTTGCGCGGCAGCTTCGTCGACCAAGGGGCCGACATCGGTGCGTTCATCATTCGGGTCACCAGTAATCAGCGAATCGACGGCGCCGACGATGCGCGCGACCGTCTCGTCATGGATGCTGGCATCGACGAATACCCGCTGGACGGCGATACAACTCTGACCGCCCTGATAGTTGCTGAACAAGGCGATCCTGGCTGCGGCGATATCAAGGTCGGCGTCCGCGCAGACCACGACAGCGGCGTTGCCGCCAAGCTCTAGGGTGACGTGTTTGCGTGGCACCGATTCTTTGATCGACCAACCGACCGGACCCGATCCGGTAAACGACACGACCGGTAGCCGCGGGTCTGTGACGAGCTGGCCGGCCTGGTCGTTCGGCACCGGCAGCACCGAAATGACGCCGGCCGGTAGATCTGTTTCGGCCAGCAATTCGGCCAATATCAAGGCTGATAATGGCGTTGCCGGCGCCGGCTTCACGATGATCGGGGCACCGACCGCTATTGCCGGCGCGACCTTGTGCGCAACCAGATTCAGCGGAAAGTTGAACGGCGAAATACCGAGGACGGGCCCTTTCGGGAAGCGCCGCACGATCGCGAGCCGACCGGTGCCGGCGGCATCGGTGTCGAGTCGTTGCATAGTGCCGTCGAAACGGCGCGCCTCTTCGCCAGCGAACCGAAAGGTACTGACCGCGCGGGCCACTTCGCCACGAGCCCACTTCAGCGGCTTGCCATTCTCGGCGGTAATCAACCGGGCCAACTCGTCAGCGCGTTCGGCCAACCGGCGCGATATATGAGCAAGCGCGTCGGCCCGACGATAGGCCGGCAACGATGCGAACTCATGCCGCACGGCATGCGCCGCCGCAATCGCCTCGTCGACCTGTCTGGGTGTGGCAAGTGCGACAACGGCAACGCGACGTCCATCGTAAGGATGAGTGACCTCAAGGGTCCGCTCCCCCGTAACCTGCTTGCCCGCCAACCAGAACGGAACGACCTCGGCCGCCTCAACCATCGAAAGCCTCCTCGTCGAACGAGCCTGGTAGCAGCGGAAGCGCGGGCAATGGATTCCGTCGCATTCGGCGAAATCGACGGATCATCACGAGCTAGCAACGTGCGATCACTCGGATACAGTAACCCGAAGAACCTTCGAAGGAGTGGGCCATGACTCTTGGTGTGCAGGGTGTTGGCGGGCCCGGCCTTCCGCAGCTGCGTCGGGTAGTGACGGCGATTCCCGGCCCGAAATCTGTTGAACTTTCCGCCCGCAGATCCGCCGCCGTCGCGCGCGGTGTCAGCAGCACGTTGCCAGTCTTCATCACCGCAGCTGGTGGCGGCGTCTTAGTCGACGTCGATGGTAATTCTTTCATCGACCTCGGTTCGGGCATCGCGGTGGTCAGCGTCGGTAACGCGGCCGAGCATGTGGTGAGCGCGGTGACCGAACAGGTAGCGGCATTCACTCATACCTGCTTCATGATTACCCCGTACGAGGGTTACGTCGCCGTCTGCGAAAAGCTCAATGCTTTAACGCCGGGCGACCATGAGAAAAAGTCGGCGCTTTTCAACTCTGGCGCCGAAGCCGTCGAAAACGCGATAAAAATCGCCCGCGCGTTTACCGGCCGGCAAGCTGTCGTCGTCTTCGATCACGCCTATCACGGGCGCACCAATCTGACGATGGCGTTGACTGCCAAGAACATGCCATACAAGCATTCGTTCGGGCCATTCGCGCCCGAGGTCTACCGGATGCCGATGTCGTATCCGTTCCGTTGGCCGACCGGCCCGACGAATGCCGGCCCCGAGGCCGCCGCGATCGCGATATCGGAGATGACGACGCAGATTGGCGTCGACAACATCGCGGCTCTCCTGATCGAGCCGATTCAGGGCGAGGGCGGCTTCATCGTGCCTGGCACCGGTTTCCTGCCGGCGCTGGCGGATTTCTGTCGGCAGAACGGCATTGTCTTCATCGCCGACGAAATCCAAACCGGCTTCGCTCGCACCGGCGCGATGTTCGCGTCGTCCTATGAGAACGTGGTACCTGACCTGATTACCACTGCGAAAGGTATCGCCGGCGGGTTGCCATTATCGGCGGTCACCGGCAGAGCAGAGATGATGGACGCCGCCCATGTCGGCGGTCTTGGTGGTACCTATGGCGGAAATCCAATCGCCTGCGCGGCTGCCCTCGGTGCGATCCGCACGATCGAAGAACTCGATCTCGTCGAGCGAGCCCGTCATATCGAATCGCTGATGCTGCCGCGCCTGTGCGCGTTGGCCTCGATATTTCCGGCGATCGGCGACGTGCGCGGACGCGGCGCGATGCTCGCGGTCGAGATCGTCCGGCCCGGCACCCTTGAGCCGGACGCCGCAAGTACTACGGCCATTGCCAAGGCCTGTCACGGGATGGGTGTCGTCGTGCTGACGGCTGGCACTTTCGGCAACGTGCTGCGATTCTTGCCACCGTTAGTTATTGCCGACCATTTGCTACTCGAAGGTCTCGACGTTCTCGAGGCCGCGTTCACTCAGGCAGCTAGCCGTTGGTCGGGAAACCCAGATTGAGACCGCCGTGGCTGGGGTCGAGCCAACGTGCGGTCACGACTTTGCCTCGGGTGAAGAAATGGACGCCGTCGGCGCCGTGCGCGTGCGTGTCGCCAAACAGTGAGGATTTCCAGCCACCAAAGGAGTAATAGGCCATCGGAACGGGAATCGGCACATTGATACCGACCATTCCGACGCTGACTTCGTGTTGGAACCGACGAGCCGCGCCGCCGTCATTGGTGAAAATCGCCGCCCCGTTGCCATAAGGGCTGCTATTCACCAAGCGAAGCGCGTCGTCATAACTCGATGCGCGTAACACACACAGCACCGGGCCGAAAATTTCGTCGGTGTAGCAGGACATGTCGGGTGTCACCTGGTCCAACAGCGAAGGACCGAGCCAGAAACCCTCGGCGTCACCATCGATATCGACATCCCGACCGTCGAGGATGAGACGCGCGCCGGCCGCGACCCCGGCGTCAAGATACGAAGCCACCTTGTCCCGATGTGCCTTCGTTACCAGTGGACCCATATCGGCGCCACGACGTCCGTCGCCAATCTTCAGCGTGACGATGCGCTCACGTAACCGCCCGATCAGCTCGTCACCGATCGGGTCAACAGCGACCAACGCCGAAATCGCCATACAGCGTTCGCCTGCCGAGCCAAAGCCGGCATTGACCGCCGCGTCAGCAACGAGATCGAGATCGGCGTCAGGCAGCACGACCATGTGGTTCTTCGCGCCACCCAAGGCCTGCACTCGCTTGCCGTTCTTCGTGCCAGTTTCGTAGACGTAGCGGGCGATCGGCGTCGAGCCAACGAACGAAATCGACGCGATACCGGGATGCGTCAGCAGCGCGTCAACCGCCTCTTTATCACCATGGACGACGTTCAACACGCCGGCCGGCACCCCTGCCTCGGTAAAAATCTCGGCCAACAGATTCGGCGCCGATGGATCTTTCTCGCTCGGCTTCAACACCACCGCGTTGCCGCACGCTATGGCAATCGGCACGAACCACAGCGGAACCATGGCCGGGAAGTTGAACGGCGAAATGACTCCGACAACGCCGAGTGGCTGCCGGATCGAATACACGTCGATGTTCGTCGACACGTTCTCGGAGAGGTCACCCTTGAGCAATTGCGCTATTCCACAGGCGTATTCGACGATCTCTAATCCGCGTGAAACTTCACCGAGCGCATCGGAGAGCACCTTGCCATGCTCGGCCGTAATAGCCTGCGCGACGTCCTCCTTCCGCGCGTTCAGCAGTTCACGCACCGCGAACAACACCTGCGTCCGCTTGGATAACGAGGTATTCGCCCATTCCCGGGCCGCCTCGACGGCGGAGGCGACCACCACAGCGACATCAGCCGAAGACGCCAGCGCCACCTGCCCAGTGAGCTTGCCGATGGCTGGATCAAAGACGTCACCGCGCCGAGAAGAGCCGCCGGCAAAAGACTTCCCGTCGACCCAATGGTCGATCAGGGCAGGTGTCACGCCTATGAGCCCGTCACCGAAACGACAGGCGCCGAAGCAGCAGCCGCTGCCGCGATCGCGTCGGTGAGAATCGCCAAGCCTTGCACGGCGTCCTCCTCGGTGAGGGTCAATGATGGCGCGATCCGCAATACGTTGCCATGCAGACCGCCCTTGCCAATCAGCAGCCCCCGCTTCTTCGTCTCTTCCATGATTCTGCCAGCGGCGGCAACGTCGGGTGTTTTGGTGCCAGGTATGACCAGCTCGACGCCAATCATCAGGCCCTTACCCCGGACGTCGCCAATAAAGGGCTGCTGAGCCTGAACGCCACGAAGCCCTTCCAGCAAGATGGTACCGATCTTGGCGGCATTCGCCTGCAGGTCATGCGAAAGCACGTAATCGAGAGTCGCGTTCGCGGCAGCAGTCACTAACGGGTTTCCACCGAAGGTAGAAATCGAGTTCGCGGTCAGACACTCCATCAGGTCTCCCCGGGCCACCACACCACCGATCGTGGTGCCACTGCCGAGGCCCTTGGCGAAGGTCATCGCGTCGGGGGTCACGCCATGCGCGCCGATGCCCCAGAAGCTGTCACCGGTACGACCCCAGCCGGTCTGAACCTCGTCAGAAATGAAGAGAATGCCGTACTCGTCGAGAATTTCCTTGAACGCGGCGAAGTACCCGTCAGGCGGGGTAGCAAAGCCGCCGACACCCTGAATCGGCTCGGCAATCATGCAGGCAACATCACCGGAGGTCATCGTGGTGATTACGTCACGAAGGTCGTCGGCACAAGCCGCAATGAAATCGGCGTCCGACAGCTGCCCGAACGGACTCCGGAACCGGTAGCCACTATGCACATAGTGCACGTTGAGCGGGCTCAAACTAGAAGCGCTCCAGCCCCGGTTGCCTGTGATAGCCATGCTGGCGAAAGACCGGCCGTGATAACTGTTGCGCAGAGCCAGCACCTGATTGCTACGCCGATATTGGGTGGCCAACAACAGGGCGACTTCATTTGCCTCGGTGCCGGACGTCGTAAAGAAGACCTTCGCGTCAGGAATTCCCGACAGCTTGGCAATTCTTTCGGCGAGTTCGATCTGCGACCGAATGAGGTAAAGCGTCGAGGTGTGCAGGATGCCGGTGTCCACCTGGGCCTTGATCGCCTCCCGCACCTCCGGGACGTTGTAACCGATCATGTTGGTCAGAATGCCGGCGAAGAAATCGAGATACTGATTGCCATCAGCATCAGTGACCCGGCACCCCTCGCCGGAGACAAGCTCGATCGGCTGGCCGTAATAGATCGCGACCCACGACGGCATCACAGCTCGGTGGCGCTCGTACAGTTCCTGATGCTGGGACATCGGTCCGTCCTTCTGTCTCGTCGTCGCTACGGCCAATCTTGTTCGTGACAATGTATAGAAGGTAGCTAGAGATGGCTAGCCACGCATTCCCAGCTAACCGACCGGCGAGGTCAGCCGATCGAAGCGAACTGCTTGTCGCATTGGCTGATAGCCGCCTGGTTGCCATGAGCCTTCGCATCACAGTTCCGGAGATTTTGCACCCGCGGACTGTGCAAGACAGAAATACCGACCACAACCAGCGCGACACTAGCTACCACACCAATCGCCCCGAGCACGATGCCCGCGATAGCACTACCGCCATTAGTCGCCTGACCATGCCGAACCCGTGCCCGGCCGGGAATTCCAATACCGAGGGCGACGACGCCCAAGACCACGCCGCCGATCACCGTCCAGCACAACACCACGGCCAAAATGCCCAGGATCAAGGCTGCGGTACCCAGCCCGTTACGCATAGACGTAGCAATCGGCGCACCTTGGCCGTAGCCAGGTCCATATCCAGAAGGTGCGTTCCCATATCCGGGTGTCGCGCTCCCATACCCGGACACTCCAGGCTCGTACTTCGGCATGGCCGAAGCAGCCGCCGGATCGACGGGTGAAGCTTCATCTGAATAGTTTGTCATCGGAGCAGCCCTTATCCGTAGAGAATCTTGCCGGCCACGTACCCACTTGTTTACCAGTCAAAGCCATGCCCGGCACATCCACGGCTCGGACACGTGCACTTTCCCGGCTAGTTCCCTAGACTGAACCGCCGTGCCTCGCGGGCTGCCGACCGCCCGTTTCGAGCACGAGAGACCCAAGGAGACCGGCGTGAGCCGTTCGCGTCGACACTTTCGTTCCTCGGCACTTGCCTTGATAACTGGGTCCGCAATCATTCTCGCCGGCTGTTCGGGGTCAAAGGCGCCCGCGAATACCGGCGCATTGGCATTCGCACCTCCGCCAATACCGGCCGGCGGTTGCGCCTATCCGGGAACGGGGACGTCGGCGAAGAACGTCGGTACGCCACCAACCAGCAATATCAATCACACCGACTCAATAGCGACCATCGTGACCAACCAAGGCACAATCACCATCAAATTGGACGCCACTGATGCGCCTTGCACGGTGAACTCGTTCACTTATCTAGCATCGAAGGCGTACTTCAACGGCACTAGCTGCCATCGACTCACTACCGCAGGCATTTTCGTTCTGCAATGCGGCGACCCGACCGGCGCCGGCTCCGGCGGCCCGGGATATTCGTTCAACGACGAAAATCTGACCAACGCTACCTACCCTGCCGCGACAGTGGCGATGGCCAACGCCGGCCCCAACACCAACGGTAGCCAGTTCTTCCTTGTCTACAAAAACAGCCCACTCAACCCGAAATACACCCCGTTCGGCACGATCACCAGCGGTCTCGACGTCCTCAACGCCGTCGCCAACGCGGGTACCACCGATGGCTCGACCGACGGCCACCCCAAACTGCCGGTCCTGATCAGTTCGTTGACGACCGGCTAGTCACCTCGCGACTGTGGTGAGCTGGGCGTCTCGGGCTGCGCGCCGCGTACCTCTCTCGGCCGGTTACCTAGACTGGACGACGCCGCATCCGCGGACGCAAACCGCCCACTGGGCTCGAGAGACTCAAGGAGACCGGCGTGACCGGTTCGTGTCGACACTTTCGTTCCTCGGCAGTACTATCCTCGATAGTCGCGTTGATGGCTGGCTCCGCGATGATTCTCGTCGGCTGCGCGTCGGCCAAGGCGCACACATCAACGTCGCCGGCGGCCGGCGGATCAACTGCGGCCGGCGGATGCTCCTACCCGGCGTCCGGTACGGCGGCGAAGAAGGTCGGGATGCCGCCGACCAGCAACGTCAGCCACACCGATTCGACGGCGACCATCGTGACCAATCAGGGCACGGTCACTATCAAGTTGAACGCCGCCGACGCGCCTTGCACGGTGAACTCGTTCACCTATCTGGCATCCAAGGCGTACTTCAATGGCACTAGCTGCCACCGACTCACCACCTCGGGCATCTATGTACTGCAATGCGGCGACCCGACCGGCACCGGCTCCGGCGGCCCCGGATATTCGTTCAACGACGAGAACCTGACCGGTGCCACCTACCCGGGAGCCACTTTGGCGATGGCCAACGCCGGCCCCAACACCAACGGCAGCCAATTCTTCCTCGTCTATAAAGACACCCAGCTCCCGCCGAGCTACACCCCGTTCGGCACGATCACCGGCGGTCTCGACGTCCTCACCAAGATCGCGGCCGCCGGCACCGCCGACGGATCAGGCGACGGGCATCCCAAGCTGCCGGTAAACATCACCTCAGTCACCATCAGCTGACCTCGCCCTATCTTTGTTATTGCGGTGTTCCGATTGATGGGTTCCGGTTGATCGGAATGATCGGAACACCGCAATAACTGAGAAACTTCAGGCGTCGAGGTTGGTCATCACGTGCTTGATGCGGGTGTAATCCTCAAAGCCGTACATCGAGAGGTCTTTGCCGTAGCCGCTGTGCTTGAAGCCACCATGCGGCATCTCGGCAACCAGCGGAATGTGGGTGTTGATCCATACGCAACCGAAATCGAGCCGCTTGGCCATCCGCATCGCGCGGCCGTGGTCACGAGTCCACACCGACGACGACAATCCATACTGGACGCCGTTCGCCCAGCGCACCGCTTCGTCTTCGTCACTGAATTTCTGCACGGTAATGACCGGCCCGAAGACTTCATCTTGGATGATCTCGTCGTCCTGCCGAAGCCCGGAAACGACAGTGGGTTCGTAGAAATAGCCACGATCACCGACGCGATGCCCGCCTGTCGCTAGAGCGGCATGGTCAGGCAATCGGTCCAGGAAGCCACTAACCCGAGCCAGCTGATTGGCATTGTTGACCGGCCCATAAGCGGCGTCTAGATCAGAAGGCGGGCCGACTGCCGTACCGCGAGCCTGTTCGGCAAGCGCGGCAACGAAATCGTCATAGATTCTCGGCCCAGCCAGAACACGCGTCGCAGCGGTGCAATCTTGGCCAGCGTTGAAATAGCCGGCCGCCGCGATACCTGCCGCAGTCTTCTCCAGATCGGCGTCGTCGAAAACCACAACCGGTGCCTTTCCGCCGAGTTCGAGATGCACCCGCTTAAGATCTCGCGCCGCCGATCCGGCAACCTCCATACCGGCGCGCACGCTGCCGGTTATCGACACCATCGCCGGCACCCGGTGTTCGACCAGCGCTCGACCGGTATCACGGTCACCGCAGATGACGTTGAAAACGCCTGGTGGCAGGAATTCGGCCATGATCTCGGCCATCAGAATAGTCGTGACCGGTGTGGTGTCAGATGGCTTGAGGACCACCGTATTACCGGCGGCAATCGCTGGCGCCCACTTCCAGACCGCCATCATCATCGGGTAATTCCACGGTGTCACTTGGGCACAGACCCCGATCGGCTCACGCCGAATAAAGGACGTGTGCCCGGCCATGTATTCACCAGCCGACTTACCTTCGAGCACTCGGGCCGCGCCGGCAAAAAACCTGATCTGGTCGACCATTGGTGGCAATTCCTCCGACATGGTCAATACCAAGGGCTTGCCAGTGTTCTCCGATTCGGCAGCGACGATCTCCGCGCCGCGAGCCTCGAAAGCATCCGCGATTTTTAAGAGCGCGAGCTGACGCTGGGACGGCGTAGTCTCGCGCCACATCTCAAAGGCGCGTCGAGCGGCATCCATCGCGATATCGACGTCCGGCTGCTCGGATATCGGTGCCCGTGCGAACACCTCGCCGGTACTCGGATCAATCACGTCGCTATAGCGGCCGGACACCGTGTCACGGTAGTGACCGTCGACGAAGTTGCGCAGCCGCCGAGGCGACGACGTGAAATCGAGAGATGCACTCACGGCTGGCTCTCCTCTGGCGGCTGAACCTGTTCGGCTGGCTTGCTCGTCTGACCTGCCCAGCCTAGCCACTCGAAGCTCCGCACGGGAGACGAGAACAGCATCAATATCAGTAAAGTGCCATCGAATCCGTAGAATCCATCACCTTTAACCACTGATTCCCTTGCAGGAACCCCCGAACTCGCGCCATGATGGCGCCGTGACGCCCAAAGAAGTGACGCCCAAAGAACGGCAAGCCGCGCCAAGCCCACCAGGGCTGATCGACGACGTTGCCAAAGCCATCATCGTGCAGCTACAAGAAGACGGCCGACGTTCTTACGCCACCATCGCCCAGGCAGTCGGGCTCTCCGAAGCGGCCGTGCGCCAACGCGTGCAACGCCTACTAAAAGCCGGCGTTGTTCAAATCGTCGCGGTCACCGATCCGATGCAGCTCGGATTCTCTCGGCAGGCAATGATCGGCGTCCGCATCGACGGAGATATCGAGACAGTCGCCGAACAACTGGAGAAACTCCCCGAGGTTGATTATGTCGTCGTCACCGCAGGATCTTTCGACGTCCTCGTCGAGACGGTATGCGAGAACGACGACCATCTCCTTGAGCTGTTGACCCGAATCCGCGCGATCTCGTCCGTGCGCAGTACGGAGACTTTCGTTTATCTGAAACTCCGCAAGCAGACCTACACCTGGGGTACCCGATGACCACCACGCCGCACAGCATGCACATCGATGAGCACACAAAACTGCAAGAGGCTGCCCGTCGGCATCTGTGGCTGCATTTCACCAGGATGTCGACCTATGGCGATCACGATATTCCACTGATCGTGCGCGGCGAAGGAGCCTACGTCTACGATTCGAAAGGCAAGAAATACCTGGACGGACTCGCCGGCCTCTTCGTCTCGATGGTCGGTCACGGCCGCACCGAAATCGCCGAAGCTGCCGCCAAACAGGCCAGCGAACTCGCCTACTTCCCGTTATGGAGTTACGCGCACCCGCGCGCTGTTGAACTTGCCGAGCGAATCGCCTCACTCACCCCAGGCGACCTCAACCGAATCTTCTTTACTACTGGTGGTTCGGAGGCAGTCGAATCAGCATGGAAGCTGGCCAGACAATACTTCGCGGCCATCGGCCAACCAGGCCGCTACAAGGTGATCAGCCGCGATATTGCCTATCATGGCACCACGATGGGCGCGCTTTCTATTACCGGATTGCCCGCTATCAAGGCACCGTTCGAGCCGCTCGTTCCTGGCTCGGTGCGGGTGCCGAATACGAACTTCTACCGCGCGCCAGAACACGGTGACGACATCGAGGCTTTCGGTCGTTGGGCGGCGGACGAAATCGAGCGCGCCATCTTGCGCGAAGGCCCCGAATCCGTGTGTGCCGTTTACCTCGAACCGGTGCAGAACTCGGGTGGCTGCTTTCCGCCACCGCCCGGATATTTCCAGCGGGTACGCGAGATTTGCGATCGCCATGGCGTCTTGCTCGTCTCTGACGAAGTGATCTGCGCGTTCGGCCGGCTCGGTCACTATTTCGGCTCGGACCGCTACAACTACGTGCCCGACATCATCACGATGGCCAAAGGGATGACGTCGGGTTACGCGCCGATCGGCGCAATGGCCGTTTCCGATCGCTTGATCGAGCCGTTCCTGCATGACACAACGACGTTTCTGCACGGCATCACCTTCGCTGGCCATCCGGTCAGCGCCGCCGTCGCACTCGCCAACCTCGACCTGTTCGAGCGGGAAAATCTGCTCGGCAACGTGCGCGCCAATGAGGGCGCATTCCGCTCGACGTTGGAGAAGCTAAACGATCTGCCGATTGTCGGTGAGATCCGTGGCGACGGCTATTTCTACGGGATCGAGCTGGTGAAAGACAAGAACACCCGCGAGACGTTCAACCATGCGGAATCTGAGCGGCTGCTACGTGGATTCCTTTCTGGCGCGCTTTTCGAGGCCGGCCTGATCTGCCGCGCCGACGACCGTGGCGACCCGGTCATCCAACTCGCGCCACCATTGATCATCGGCCAGCCAGAATTCGATTTCATCGAACAGACTCTGCGCTCGGTGTTAACGGAAGCCTGGACGAAATTGTGACGCCATGACAACCTCTGACCGAACGACAGTCCGGCGATTGCCGGAAAAACAGGTCGACGATCGAGTCGTACTCAACGCAATTGTGGACGCCGGCCGGGTCGGCCATCTCGCCGTCGTCGATGAAACCGAGCAGCCATTCGTGCTGCCCGTCGCTTATGCGCGTGAAGGCGACAGCCTGCTGATACACGGGTCGACCGCCAGCAGGTTGTTCCGATCCCTGGCCGCTGGCGCTAACACCTGCCTAACCGTCACCCATCTCGACGGCTTGGTCCTGGCCAGGTCAGCATTCGCATCATCGATGCGCTACCGCAGTGCGATGGTGTTCGGCAGCTGTGATCTCGTCAAAGGTACCGACAAATTGCGCGCCCTCGAAATACTCACCGAACACTTACTACCCAACCGTTGGGAGACGTTACGGGCACCGCTGTCGAAGGAAATCGCGGCGACGATGATTTTGTCGCTGCCCATTGCCGAGTGGTCGGTCAAGGTCAGCGACGGTTGGCCCAACCTCAGCGAAGATCCTTGCGCATCCGCTCCTCACCGATCTGAACATTGCTGGGCAGCGGTTGTCGTTCACCGGTCGAATGAAATCCCACTCGCTGATAAAACCGCAGTGCCCGATGATTGCCATCGGCAACCCAGAGTGTGATAGCTGACACGCCATCCGCATTGGCCGATGCGCAAACGGCTTCGACAAGATCAGTCGCGGCGGAGCTGCCACGGTGTTCGGGATCAACCCACATCGCCACAAGATGGCGCTCGCTCGGCGCATCATCTTCGACCACTGTCGCGACAATACCTATCGCCGTTTCGTCCTTAACCGCGTTCGTGCCGATGACTGCGAGAAACCAGTTACCCGACCCGACGCGACGCTGCCACTCGACATCGTCAAACGCCGCTTCACGCGCTAGCGTAGAACCAAACGCAGAAGGCGACTCCGCGAGGGCCCTCAATCGCGTATTCCTGATCGTCCGCCAATCCGACTGCTCCGCTCGTCGCACTATCAGATCCGTCATGGATGCATGATTCAACAATCGATTCCGCCAAGCAACCGAAAAGCAGGTTTTACCTACATCACAACGGAATCCCTCGGTCCGGCTTCGCGATCGGGATTTTGTCAGTGGTAGCGGATATCCTTCGGAGCATGGAGTTTTCGTTGTGTCCGGTGCTGGGGTCGGTGCCGTCACCCCGCGCTAACACCCGCGACAGCGAGAACACCTACGACGACGAACTGAATCCGACCACATCGAGCTTAGAATCGTTGCTGTTAATGGAGTCCGGCCCCGCGACGATGGCCGTACTGTCCGCGATCGATCTTCGCGGCTTGAACGAAGATGACCGACTTATCGTGATCGAAGCCTGGCGCCGACAAGAAGGCTGGGTTTCGGCGGCCTCGCAGGCAGCAATCGTTGCCGCCGCCCAACCAGTCGGCCATCGCGCCGAAGACGAAGCGTGGCAGCGTGAATTGGTTGCCCTATCACTGCGATTGCCGATCGGCACCGCCGAAGACCGCATCGAGATCGCCCGCGTTCTCACGACGAAACTCCCGAAGACACTCGCATCATTAGGGATCGGTGATATCAGCTATTGGCATGCACACGCGCTAGCCGAAGCCTGCGCAGACCTTGACGAAGCGACAGCGTCCGCGATCGAAACACGGATACTGCAACGGGCAGCCACCCAGACCACGGCGGGGTTTCGCCGATCACTGGGCCGAGCGCTCGCCCGCTACGCACCCGATGTCGTCGCTGCCGCGCACGAGGCCGCCGCGAAAAAGCGTCACGTTCGGTTCTCCTCAGAAAACGACGCGATGGCGACCGTGTCAGCAACGATGAACGCGGCGGATGCGCAGACGGTGTACTACGCCATCGACATCCTCGCTCACATGGCTCGAGACGAAGCCCGCGATGCGGAATTACCAGGCGGGCTAGTAAATGAGCAAGGTATCGACGCGTGGCGGGCAGATGTGCTGGTCGAGTGGGCCCGGTCGGTGCTGGCTAATCCGGCGCTACCCAAGATGCATGGCCGGCCGATTCGGCTGCAACTAGTAATAGATCTGCCGACCGCGCTCGGCCTCACCGAAAACCCCGCGGAACTTGTCGGTTATGGCGCCATCCCCGCGGCGGTTGGCCGCGAATGGGCCGCCGACGCCGAATGGCAGCGGTTTATCGTCGACCCCAATGACGGACACCTGCTCGACGTTGGGCGCGAAACTTACCGTCCATCGCAGCAGCTGCGGGATTTCCTGATCGCCCGCGACCGACGTTGCCGATTCCCCGGCTGCACCAGATCTGCCGCGCGCTGCGATATCGACCACGCGATTCCCGACGGCGCTGGCGGTCAGACCACCCGCGCGAACTGCGGCTGTCTGTGTCGCCGACATCACCTCATGAAAACGTTCGGCGACTGGCAGCTCGAATCATTCCCTGACGGCTCCTGCATCTGGACGGCACCGGGCGGACGGCGATTCCCGGTACCCGCCCAACGTTTCCTCGATACTGGTTAAAAGGTGACCGCCCTAAACTCGACCTACCAGGCGATGATCGCGGTCGTTAGGTAACAGCGACATACCTACGGATCAGATCATGGAGTTAGATCATGGGTATGCCATACCGCGTGTGCTTTGTCTGCCTCGGCAATATTTGCCGGTCGCCGATGTCGGCTGCCGTCATGACATCGATGGTGAGCGAAGCGGGGCTGGACGGCGAGATCGTCGTTTCCAGCGCGGGCACCGGCGATTGGCATATCGGCGCGCCGGCCGATAAACGCGCACGGGCAGCCCTGATCCGAGGCGGCTACGACGGCAGCGACCACCGCGCGCGGCAGATTACCGCCGGCTGGTTCGACGATCTCGACCTTGTGCTTGCCCATGATGCCTCGAATCTCAAGGCACTGCGGCAGCTCGAGAACTCGCGGAATCTTGAGACCACGGGCCATCGTGAGATTCCGAGACAGCTCGCGGGTACCGAATATCAATCGAAAGTTCAGCTATTGCGCGAGTTCGATCCGCAGGCAAGTGGCGATCTCAATGTTCCGGATCCCTACTTTGGAGAACGCTACGACTTCGATGACGTACTCGCGATGGTCGAACGTTCCTGTCGCGGCCTGCTCGATCACCTACAAGCCGAGCATCGGTCGCGACCATGGTGATCAACGGGCACAACGCCGTGAAAGTCAGGGACCGACCTGGTCGCGGCGCGCCACCCAGACAGCGTCTGTGATGACCACCGCGATCGCCAGTAAGAGCAGAAAAGAAGTGCCCCAGCCAAGGACCTCGCCAAGCGAAGCATCCCTGGGGCGGACCGCGCCGGTCGCGGCCACCGCCCCGGCGACAGCCACGTGCGGGGCTCGCGTGAGGGTGGCATGCAGCGACAAGCTGATATCGGCGATCGCGAGAACAGCGAGCACAACCAGCCGACCCATCCTTGCTCGAATCACGTGCTCATAGTATCTAGAGCTCAGCAGGACGAGCACGCCAACCCATTGCGATCGCGCTCCCCAACTCGAACGTTGGCCTCAGCAATCCCGGCTGACGCATACACTCGGTGTCAGACGCGTCAACGCCGTTCAGGATTTGGAAAGGGCAAACGATGGCCGATGATTCCGTTTCATCGACTCCCGACCCGACCGATCCCGAAAAGACCGATCCCGAAAAGACCCCGGACGTCTTCGACGGCCTTGTGCTCGACGAGAATTTCGTCCGGGGTGGAACCTTCGAGCCACCACACCGGACCCGCGACGCGATCGGCCGTTACCAGGGCGACCAGTCGAGCGCCCGCTACGGTGCTCCGCTGCAACCGGTCGAGTCGATTGCGTCTGGGCGTAAGAAAACCAAACGCGTCCGAGCTAATCGGGGAGCTAGCCGACCGGTTCGGCGCGATCTCGCCTCTTGGCTGCCCATGACCGTCGCTATCATCGCGGTCGTGCTCTTATTCGCCACCCGCTACTGACGACCAACGCGAGGCGTCCCACTACTACGCGATCGGCCGCGGTAAAAGCGTCAGCTATCGGAACTTGTCGCGGCGGCCAACTGCCCGCAGGCACCATCGATATCGCGGCCACGAGTATCGCGCACCGTGACGGCAACGCCCTGACCTTTGAGCCTGCGCACGAATTCTCGCTCAACCTCAGGCCGGGACGCCGTCCATTTCGAGCCTGGCGTGGGATTCAACGGAATCAGATTGACGTGCACCAAGTGACCAAGCCGTTCACGCAATAATTGCCCAAGCAGATCGGCGCGCCAAGCCTGGTCATTGATATCGCGAATCATCGCGTACTCGATCGATACCCGACGTTTCGTCGCGACCGCATATCGCTGTGCGGCGTTCAGCACTTCGGCGACTTTCCAGCGGGTATTAATCGGCACCAGCGTGTCGCGCAACTCGTCATCGGGCGCGTGCAACGAAACTGCGAGAGTGACATTGAGATCTTCAGCTGTGAGTTTATCGATCGCCGGCACCAGCCCGACCGTAGAAACGGTAATACCGCGCTGCGAAATACCCAATCCGTCAGGTGCTGGATCAGTCAGCCGCCGAACCGCGCCAAGAACCGCGTTGTAATTCGCCAGCGGTTCTCCCATGCCCATAAAGACAACGTTCGAAATACGCCCCACGCCTCCAGGGAGCAACCCCGACGCCGCCAACCGCGCACCAGCGACCACCTGCTCGACGATCTCACCGGCCGATAGATTTCGAGTCAGACCAGCTTGCCCGGTCGCGCAGAACGGGCAGTTCATGCCGCAGCCAGCCTGGCTAGAGACACAGATAGTAGTGCGGTCACGACCTCGCGTCGTCGGTTCGATGTCTGACTCGTCACCGAGTTCGGTCAACTCAGCGCCATCAGCGGCCCGGCCAGCCGCACCGAAATATCGCATCAGCACAGACTCGACCAGCACCCCGTCGAAGAGCCGCCAGACGGTTTTTCTCGTCGTCCCGTTATCGCAAGAAACCTCGCGTATTTGGGTCGTCAGCGGCGGTAGTAACGCGTCGACAAGAGATTGTCGAACCGAGGCCGGGACGTCGGTGAACTCGCCCGGGTCGATCACCAACCGCGAGAAGTAATGGGTCGAAAGCTGGTTGGCGCGAAAAGCGGGTTGCCCGAGCTCGACGACAGCCGCGCGACGCTCATTAGGGGTGAGATCGGCGAGATGGCGAGGCGGCTTGGCGCCCCGAGGGGCAACGAAGGTGAGTTCTCCGGCTATTGGCATGACCCGTCCAGTGTCTCAGGTTCCAACGGCCTCAGTCACCACGCCGTCTCAGATCACTGCGGCAGGTGTCCGCTGGGCGCCATTGGTCGCTCCAGCACTAGACATCCCAGCGTTCAGAAATTGCCAGAGATACGACGTAGCGTCGGGATGCCAAGCGTGCACCCCGCCTGGATAGGTCAGTAAGGCAACAGGCGCACGACAGCGCGTCCAGGTCTGAATCGATCGATCAGGTTGGGTCACCGTCTTCGCCAGAGTGGACGACGAACAGCCATTGCGCGCGGCCCAAGCGGAGATCTCGGTGCGTACCGGTACCAACGGAATGCCGCCCGCGGTCAGTGCCGGATTGACCTTGGCGTACGGCACGATCGGATCGGCCGTGCCGGCAACCTGCACGAGCGGCACGGCCGGCGCATGCTGGCAATCGGTCGTCGGAACGGCTTCAGCGACAGCCATCGCGCGCGGCCGAAGCGTTCCCGAGCAGACCAGATCGAAGGCCATTTTCGCGCCGTTGCTGAAACCGACAAGGTCGAGATCAGCAGGCTCGACGTCCGGTCTGTTTTGCAGTGTCATCGCCAATTGCCGCAGGAATGCGAGGTCATTGATGCCGGCCTCATGCGCTAGCCCGCAGCAGTGACCCGCGTTCCACGATTCGTCGTAGCCGGCCGGATAAACCGCGACAGCATCGCCGGCACGTACTACGCCGAGGAATCCGGTGCGTTGCGCTTCCGCAGCCGGCGTAGCGCCGCGTCCGTGCAGAATCATCAGCAGTGGCAGCCGCCGATGCACTACACGATCTGGCGTCGCGAGCCACCAACCCCTGCGCAGGTGACCAACTCGCATCGAGCCACTCGTCCACCGCACACCAGCGACCGGTGCCGGTGCGGGCCCGGCGGCTTGATCGGTCTGCTGAGCATCCGTGGCCACACCGACGCGGCCACGGGCGATCGTGCCACTCGAATGTCCATTGGCACCGATCTGGCGCGGAGCGCCAACCACCATCGAACCAGAAACAGGGTGCGGGACGGCGACGCTTCGATGCCGAGCCAGCATGCCCACTACCGAGGCGATCGTCACAGTCACCAGGACGGCGACCACGACCATGGCACGGGGTCCAGCGCGAAACCAGTTGGCAAAAGCCATTTACAAGATCCAAAACGGGGTCGACACACGCGGGTACGGCAAGGTTAATTCAGCCGCGACAAGGCGACCCCTTCGAGTACATCAGATCCACGGGGACATATTCCACCAACGCCGAACAAATGGTCATAGCGAGCCATCTCGCATGGTCACCTAGTCGGCGCGCGACGACGTCCGGTGAGGATCACACTCGCCGGCGTCCGGCTGGCGAACACGGCGAAGCCCATCGCGATCGACAGCACGACCGGCCACACGACGACATAGGCCGCCAAATCCGGCAGGTGCCTCCGCAGCATAGAAATAAAACCGAGCACAACCAAGGCATTGATGATCAACGGATGTACGAGAAAGATGCCGAAACTGTGTCGGGACAGCATCGGAATAACCCGACCACCACGACCCCGAGCGCGCGCGTTCGCCCACATAACTCCGGCGGCAACCAGGCCGGCGATAGCTGCCACACTCCATAAAACCTCAGCCGGCTGGAATACGCCGGCCGCCTGACCAGGCGTTTGCCCGGAAGCAACCGCGAGCTGGTACCAACACTCAATGACCAGCATGGTCGCGCCAACACCGCACCAGACCACCCGCAGGTGTGACTCGAACCAACGAAGTACGTCATCGACATGACAGGCGGCTACCGCGCCGAGCACGATGAAGAACTGATAACTCACGACCAGCGAGTTCCGGTAATTCCACAGCCACGTGCCGACCTCCCCCCGTGGCTGCGTCCAGTATTGCGCGAATGACATCGCCACCAACTGAAGGACCAAACTCGCGATGACCAGCATGCCATGGTGGCGGCGGGTCGCCTGTACCAGCAGCAGGATCAGCGGGAAGAGCAGGTAAATCTGCAAGGTGACCAGAAGAAAATACAAGTGATACCACGCTGTGCCGGCAACCAGCGCCGAGATAAACAAATGCGTCATCCGGCCGGCCGACAACTGCAAACTACCCTTAGTGATCGCGAGATAAATCGCTGTCCATACGACATATGGCACTACCACCAACGGAAGGCGCTTCGCCCAGAATGCGCGCCGGGTCACCGGCCGTTGCCGGTAAGAGAAAATCAAGACGAACGCCATCAACGTGAAGAACGATTCACGGGTAAAATGCAACAAAATCATCAGACCGCCGGCAGCCACACTCGACGAGGTCGTCGTCCACGACAAGGTATGGACGCCGATAACCCCCACCATGGTGAGTCCACGGACGAGGTCCATCTCATAGAGATGACGCCGCGTGCTGGCACCGGGAGTCGGACCGGCACCCGGGGTGTCGGGTGAAGTCGCTCGAATCGACGTGAGCGGCGTCGTCATGCCGAAACCACATTGGGCGCCACGACCATCGCCCGAGCCGCGCGGTGCCGAATCTTTCCGGTAGCGCCGACAGGCAGTTCGGCAACGAAACGGTATTCACCTGGCCGCTTGAACCCACTCAGTTGCGCCGCCGCGATCGCCGCGAGCTCGTCGGCCACATCGCGGTCAGGGCGAGTGCTGTCTTTATCGTTACGCACGATCAGCGCGATAACTCGCTCGCCCAACATCTCATCAGGCAGACCGACCACAGCCGCGGCATCGACTTGAGGATGACCGAGCACGACGTCCTCGACTTCACGCGGATGCACCATCTCGCCACCTCGATTGATCACGTCATCAGATCTGCCGGCAAGAAACAGATCTCCGTCGGTATCGAGATATCCGAGGTCACCCGTCATCAGCCAGCCGTCAGGTGCAAACCGATCAGCCTGAGCACCGTCGAGATAGCTGGTAATCACGGATTCGCCACTAATCTGCACCGCGCCAAGCTTTTCTGGCGACACTGGCCGCGCCTGCTCGTCCACGATGCGAAGCCGCACATCAGCCGGGCGCCCAGCTGATCCAGATTTGCGTGGCCGGTTCAACGCATTGACGGTAATCATGCCGGCTGCTTCGGTCATGCCGTAGCTCTCGACAATCGGAACGCGAAAGCGTGCTTCGAAACGCTCGCGATCGGCGTCCGGTAATGGCGCGGACGCCGACCTGGCGAAACGCAGCCGGGGAGGCAGCGAGCAACTATCGATATCAGCCTCATCGACGCTGAGCGAATGGATGATTGCCGGCGCGATATTCAGCCAGGTAACGTCATACCTGCTAGCGATATCCCAAAACCGGCCGCGGTGAAATCCCGCGTCGACCACCAGACATGAACCAGCTCGTAATGCGCCGAGCACGCCGACCACCTGAGCGTTGATATGCCATAACGGCAATGGGCAGAATCCGATATCACTGGCCTCGAAATCGTGCGCCCGCACGACAGCATCGGCGTTGCGCCATAACTGATCTGTTCGCAACCCAACGCCTTTCGGCCGACCCGTCGTCCCGCTGGTAAACATGACGACGCCCCCGCCATCCAGGTCGGTGCCACCCTCAGCGGCGTCCGTCTTGTATAGCTCGAAGGCCGTGTCGCGAGCACCCGGCCGAGTATCGGGCTGGCCGAGCCAGTGGCTGGCTCCCACCGCGGCAAGAATCCTGGCTGACTCGGCAGCTGGCGCGGTAGGCGCGAGCGGAACCACCGTTCGCCCAAGCGAAAGCAGCGCGACATAGGCAGCGGCGTAGGCGGCCGGCTCCGCCATGGCGAGACCAACCGGAGCGCCTGCCGGCAACGCAGCACACAGCGCCACGTCGAGGTCGCGAGCCACGTCCTGAACCTCGCCGAACGTCGTCACTACCCCAGTCGTCGCGTCGACGAGATAAGGACGCGAGCCATGGCAGCGCGCAAGATCCGCGAGCTGGGCTTTGACCGACACATCAACCCCTCAAGAGTGGACGCCGCGAAGCCACTTTTACCCTTCGCCAACGCGCGCTACGGTCCAGCTTTACCCGGCTACTCTGCGAAGAGCCTGGGAGGTAACTGGCAGCTCGCTCCGAGCCACTAGCTCGGCTACTCGATGCGCTCGGTTGCTAGGATCAACGAGTCGTGACTGGCGCACAGATGGTGGAAAACCACCGGGGAGCGACTCGCTATGGACGCCGTGCGCCTGGGTGTCCCAGCCGTCGATTCGATGTTCTCGTGCCGACGTCCTCTCGAAGGAGCCTTGTGACCGCCAACACCGCACATGACCTGACGGCCCTCGCCGACACCGACCCCCAGATCGCCGCGCTAGTGCGCGCCGAAGAGAAGCTGCAGACCGAAAAGGTGCGGCTGATCGCGTCCGAGAACTATGTGTCGCAGGCGGTGCTTGAGGCCACCGGCACCGTGTTGACCAACAAGTATTCCGAGGGCTACCCCGGCAAGCGCTACTACGAGGGTCAGCAGGTCATCGACCAAATCGAGACCCTCGCGATCGATCGCGCCAAGGCACTATTCGGCGTCGACCACGCGAACGTGCAGCCCTATTCGGGCTCGCCGGCCAACCTCGCCGTCTATCTCGCGCTCGCTCAGGCCGGCGACACGGTGATGGGCATGGCGTTGCCGATGGGCGGGCACCTCACCCACGGCTGGTCGGTTTCGGCAACAGGTATCTGGTTCAACGCGGTCCGGTATGGCGTCCGCCAAGACACCGGCCGGATCGACTTCGATGAAGTCCGTGATATCGCCCGCCGCGAACGACCGAAGATCATCTTCGCCGGTGGCACCGCTATCCCTCGCACCATCGACTTTCCGGCGTTCGCCGAGATCGCCCGCGAAGTCGGAGCTGTACTGGTCGCCGACATCGCGCACATCGCCGGTCTGATCGCCGGTGGCGCGCACCCGAGCCCGGTCGGCTACGCCGAAGTCATTTCGACCACCACGCACAAGACGTTGCGTGGCCCTCGCGGCGCGATGTTAATGTGCGACGCCGCGCACGCCAAAGCAATCGACAAGGCCGTTTTCCCCGGTTTGCAGGGTGGCCCGCACAATCACACGACCGCCGGCATCGCTGTCGCGCTACATGAGGCCGCCCAGCCAGCCTTCGTCGACTACGCCGCGCAGGTGGTCACCAACGCCAAAGCGCTGGCGGAAGAACTCAATGCCCGTGGCTTCTCACTGGTCTCCGGTGGCACCGACAACCACCTGATCCTGATCGATCTCACCCCCCAAGACGTCGCCGGCAAGCCGGTCGCCAAGGCGCTCGACCGGGCCGGGCTCGTACTCAACTACAACACGGTGCCCTACGACACGCGTAAGCCGTTCGACCCTTCCGGCGTCCGGCTTGGCACTCCAGCGGTGACCAGTCGCGGCATGGGCGAGAGCGAGATGCGCCAGATCGCGGCCTGGATCGACGAGGTTGTCTCCGCGGTCGCCAAGGGCGACGAGGATTCGTTGAACGCGACCACCGACCGAGTGGAGGCCGAGGTTCGCGAACTCACCGCCGGCTTCCCCGCGCCCGGCCTGGGCTGACCTTCAGCTATCCGGCGAACGTGTCGGTCGCCGCGACGACATAGTCGCCAAGGTTCGTGTGCCCGGAAGTGTCGACGACGACGAGTTCACTTCCGGGCCACGCACGGGCCAACTCCCATGCTGTGACGAGTGGGCCCCCGAGGTCGAGTCGGCCGTGGATCAGCACGGCCGGAATACCGACCAGACGAGGTGCCTCACGCAATAGCTGACCTTCTTCCAACCAGGCACCATGGCGGAAATAATGAGTAACAATACGAGCGAACGCCATTCGGAAACGCGGGTCGGAATACCGCGGACTCGGTATTCCACCAGTCTCCAGCGAGACGACCGCGTCCTCCCAATCGCACCAGTTCCGCGCGGCCAGCTCGCGAATATCGGCGTCCGGGTTTGCTAATAACCGAGCGTAGGCGTCGACCAGGTTGCCATCGCGATCAGCAAGCGGCACACCGTCGCGAAATCGCGCCCACTCCCGCGGAAAGAAACTCCCGACCCCGCGATAAAGCCAGTCGATATCAGACCTACGGGTCATCGTGACCGCGGCCAACACCATCTCGGTGACCCTGTCCGGATAAAGCTGCGCATAGGCCAACCCCAACGTGCAGCCCCACGACGTGCCGTAAACCAGCCACCGCGAGATACCCAGATGCTCACGCAACTTCTCGATATCGCCCACCAGATGGTCGGTGGTATTTACCGATAGGTCAGCCGAGAAATCGCTGGCACGCGGAACGCTTCGGCCCGACCCGCGCTGGTCGAACAACACGACGCGATATTTCGCCGGGTCGAATAGACGTCGAAACTCGGGAGTGCAACCCGAGCCCGGGCCACCGTGCAGAACCACAGCCGGCTTGCCAGCTGGATTGCCGCACACTTCCCAATAGATGAGCTGCCCATCACCGACGTCGAGCATGCCGTTCGCGAATGGCTCGATTTGCGGATATCGCGCCGGCACAGATTCTACTTCGGCCATGGGACGCTCTGCTTCTACTTCGGCCACGGGACGAAGAGCGTCAGAATCCCCCAGGCAACGGGCGCGGTCATGATGAGCGAGTCGAAGCGGTCCATGATGCCGCCATGACCGGGCAAGATATGGCCCATGTCCTTGATGCCGAGGTCTCGCTTGATCAATGATTCGCTGAGATCGCCGAGCGTGGCCGCGACGACGACCGCTAAGCCGAACACGACACCCTGCCACCAGGTGGCATGCAGGGTAAGCGGAAACAACAAGCCGGCGCACAACGTGCAGGCGGCCACCGAGCCGGCGAATCCTTCCCAGGATTTCTTCGGACTGACACTCGGCGCCATCGGATGCTTGCCGAAAAATACCCCGGCGGCATATCCGCCCGTGTCACTACACGCCACTGTCGCGACGAATGCGGCGACCCGACGTGGGCCGTCGTCCGGCACCACCATCAAAATCGTGAATCCACCGAGAAAAGCGATGTAGCAGGTCACGAAAATGCCGGCCGCCACCGTGGCAAGTTTGTCGACGCCTTCGGCCACTACGCCGAGCAGCACACCGGCGACCACCACCAACATGGTCGCGATGACCAGCGCTTCGGTGCCACGCAAATAAGCGGCCACCAGCACCGCTCCGCCACCGATAACGAGCGGAATCTTCGCGACCTTGACGCCACGCCCGTGTAATGCGCGCGAAACCTCGTCGATCGCCACCATCAAGAAAACGGCGGTGAGACCGACAAACAATCGCTTCTGGGTGAACAACGTGGTGGCCACCACGCCACCGAGAGCGACGCCGATGCCAATCGCGGCGGGCAGATTACGACCAGCTCGCGGGGCTGCCACCGCGGGCGAGCCCGCGGCTGAGCCGGCGTCAGTGGTCACGGTCGACACAGCAGCGCCTGGATCAGAAGCGGTCACGTCGAAGTCTGGCAATCAGGGCCGGCGCTCAGACTTCGAGCAGCTCGACTTCCTTGTGCTTGAGCAGATCCTCGATCTGCCCGACGTATTTGTGGGTGAGCTCGTCGAGTTCTTTCTCCGCGCGATGAATATCGTCCTCGCCGGATTCACCATCTTTTTGCAGCTTGTCCAGCTGCTCTTTGGCATGACGGCGAATATTGCGGATCGATACCTTGGCATCTTCTGCCTCAGATCGCGCGAGTTTGATGTAATCGCGACGCCGCTCTTCAGTGAGCTGCGGAACCGCGACCCGGATCACATTGCCGTCATCGGTCGGGTTGACGCCGAGATCGGAGTCGCGAATCGCCTTCTCGATCGAGCGCAACATGCTCTTGTCGTACGGCGTAATCACGATCATGCGGGCATCGGCCACCGTAAAGCCAGCCATCTGATTCAGCGGCGTGACGACACCGTAGTAATCGATCACCATCTTGGAGAACATGGCCGGATGCGCACGGCCGGTACGGATCGCCGCGAAGCTGTCCTTGGCGACGCCGACTGCCTTGTCCATCTTCTCCTCACCTTCGAGGAGGGTGTCGTCGATCATCGTCAGCTCCTTGCCGTTCGATTCACACTGGGCCGGACTCTGCTTGACCGGACGCCGCTGGGCCAATCTAGTGAAGACGTCAGTTCAGCGGACGCCCGCTGACACCATGGTGCCGATCTTCTCACCGTGCACGGCACGCGCGATGTTGCCCTGCTCAAGCAGATTGAAGACGACGATCGGCAAGCTGTTATCGCGGCACAGGCTGATCGCGGTGGCGTCGGCAAACTTGAGATCTCGGGAAAGCACCTCGTCGTAGTCGAGGGTGTCGAAGAGCACGGCATTCGGCGACTTCTTCGGGTCAGCGTCGTAAACGCCGTCGACACCCTTGGCCATCAACACCACCTGCGCGCCGATCTCCAGCGCCCGCTGGGCCGCCGTCGTGTCGGTGGAGAAGTACGGCGCGCCGAGCCCTGCTCCGAAGATCACGACCCGACCCTTCTGCAAGTGCCGGATCGCCCGACGCGGCACGTAAGGTTCGGCAACCTGACCCATCGTGATCGCGGTCTGAACCCGGGTCTCGACGCCTTGCTTCTCCAGGAAATCCTGCAGCGCCAGACAGTTCATCACAGTGCCGAGCATGCCCATGTAGTCAGAACGGGCGCGGTCCATGCCGCGGACCGACAACTCGGCACCACGGAAGAAGTTGCCACCGCCGATGACGATCGCAACCTGCACACCTTCGGCGACGACCTCGGCGATTTGCTTGGCTAGCGACGCGACGACGTCAGGATCGACACCGAGGGTTCCGTCGCCGGCGAACGCTTCACCGGACAGCTTCAAAATCACCCGCCGATAGCCGGGAGCCATGTGAGCCTTACCGCCGAAATCCGTGCCGTCAGAACCGCTCACATGTACCCCTCATCGCGGACCATCAACGCTATCGATCAGTCTGCCTCAGGACTGGCCCACACGGAAACGAACGAACCGCACAACCTGGACGCCAGCCTCGTCAAGGACAGCCTTGACCGACTTCTTGTTGTCTTTCGCGAACGCCTGCTCGAGCAGTACGGAGTCCTTGTAGAACCCGGTGACCCGACCTTCGACGATCTTGGACAACGCCGCTTCCGGCTTGCCCTCCTCGCGGGCAGTCGCTTCGGCGATCCGTCGCTCGTTCTCGACGATGTCAGCCGAAATGTCTTCACGGCGAAGGTAGCCGGGGTTGAACGCGGCGATGTGCTGCGCAACGTCTCTGGCTATCTCGGCGTTCTCGGTGTCGAGCTCGATCAGGACGCCGAGCTGCGGCGGCAGGTCGGGGCTGGTCTTGTGCAGGTAGTTCGCGACGAAGACGCCCTCGAACCGGGCTACCCGGCCGAGCTCCATCTTCTCGCCGAGCGCCGCGCTGTTCTCGTCTATCAGCTCGGCGACCTTGCGACCCTGGTAGTCAGCCACCAACAAACTGTCGGTGTCGGTTGCCTGCGAGCCGGCCAATGCCGCGACGAGGCTGGTGCCGAGCTCCTGGAACCGGTCGCCCTTGGCGACGAAGTCGGTTTCGCACTTGAGTTCGACCAGCACGCCAGACCTACCGGTCACTGATGAGGCAACGAGACCGTTGGTCGTGGTCCGTTCGGCTCGCTTGCCGACGTCCTTCGCGCCCTTGATCCGCAGGATCTCGACAGCCTTGTCGAAATCGCCATCGGTCTCGTCGAGTGCCTTCTTGCAATCCATCATGCCGGCGGCAGTGAGCTCGCGAAGCCGCTTCACGTCCGCGGCACTGAAGTTCGCCATGAGCTAAGTGTCCATTCTTCGCATCGGTAGTGCGGATGTACGTAACAGGGAAAGTTACTGAGGGTGGACGCGACGACGTCCCGGCCGTCTAGCTGAGCCGGGACGTCCGCGCGTATCAGGCTTGGGCGTTGACCGGTGCCGCTTCTGTCGCGGTTGCCTCGGCGGGCTCGGTAGCGGCGACCGGAGCTTCGACCGCGTCGGTAGCTGCCGGTATCACTACTGCGGCCGCGTCGGTAGCTGCCGGAGCGTCAGTGGCTGCCGAGCCGCTACCAACAAGCAGCTCGCGCTCCCAGTCGGCCATTGGCTCATCGCCGGCGAGCTGACCGTCGGCGTCGGGCTTGGCATCGCCCGCGCGAGCCGCCACCCGTGCCATCAGGCCATCGGCGACAGCGTCCGCAATCACTCGCGTCAACAGGTTGACCGAGCGAATCGCGTCGTCGTTGCCAGGGATCTTGTAGTCGACTTCGTCAGGGTCACAGTTGGTGTCGAGGATCGCGACGACTGGGATACCCAGCTTGCGCGCCTCGCCGACCGCGATGTGCTCCTTCTTGGTGTCGACGATCCAGACCGCGCTCGGGACTCGCGACATGTCACGGATACCACCGAGCGTCTTCTCCAGCTTGTCTTTCTCGCGCTGCATGACAAGCGCTTCCTTCTTGGTCCGCTGACCAAAGGTGGCGCTGTTCTGCTCAAGGAGTTCGAGTTCCTTGAGGCGCTGAAGACGCTTGTAGACGGTCTGGAAGTTGGTCAGCATGCCACCGAGCCAGCGCTGGTTGACATAAGGCATGCCCACCCGCGTGGCTTGTTCGGCGACAGCTTCTTGCGCCTGCTTCTTGGTGCCGACGAAGAGCACCGAGCCGCCGTGGGCGACCGTCTCTTTGACGAACTCATAGGCGCGGTCGATGTAAACGATCGACTGCTGCAAGTCGATGATGTAGATGCCGTTGCGCTCGGTGAAGATGAAACGCTTCATCTTCGGGTTCCACCGACGAGTCTGGTGACCGAAGTGCACGCCGCTGGCGAGCATCTCTTTCATGGTGACGACGGCCATAGCCGCGCACTCCTTCTGGCGCCCCACGCCAACCCATCTGATGGGCGGACGTCGCCGGGCTCCGACCTCGGTTCTTCGCGTCCGCCGGGCGGCGACCGCGCCTAACGCCCAGTTCGCCGTGGCACAACTCGTCACTATCGACGAGCGGTACACCGAGTGGCGTCGCGACCACACGATTCGGGCCCGAAGGCACGATAAGGCGGGACCGCGAAGTTGGGCGTGCGTAGTAGCCAGGAATCAACCTGGCCCCGCGCAGAGTCTACGCGAGCCGCGGAGGACTGACGAATCGACAAGCTCTTCCGTCGTTATGCACCGATCGTTCACACCGATCCGGTATCCACAGCGGGACGGCGAAATCGTCATCAGGGGTACCGCCGGCGCCAGTCTTGCCCTATGACCCTCGATCATCAACGACTCCCCTCGTCCTACCCACGAAGGTGGAGAGTCGGTCACACCGCCGCCCTGTTTCTAGGGCTGCTGGTGTTTCTGGTCTTGCTGCCGATCGGGCCGCCAGCTGAGGCCGTTTCCACCCTCTTGCCACCGTTGCCCGGGCCGCTACGCGTGTTGCGCGAGTTCGCGCCCCCACCGGAACCGTGGGATGCGGGTAATCGCGGAGTCGATCTTGCCGCGACTGTGGGCGAGCCGGTTTTCGCGGCAGCGAGCGGCGTGGTGATCTATGCCGGTCTGCTGGCTGGTCGGGGCGTAATTTCCGTCGAGGATAACTCGATCCACGTTACCTACGAGCCGGTCGATCCGATTGTCGCGACTGGGTCACCTGTTGTCGCGGGGGCGATCATCGGCTATGTCGCCAACGAACTCGACGATTGCGGGCCACCGGGCAGTTGCCTGCATTGGGGTGTCTTGAGTGGGCAGACGTACCTCAATCCGATGAGCCTTATCGGGGCTCCACCGGTCAGATTGCTGCCGATCTGGGGCAACCCGCCAGCCAACGGCAATGACTTCGTGACGTCGCGCGCTGTCGAATCGCCCCCTACCCCGGCGGCGAAAATGGCCGCGCCGCCCAAAGGGGCGACAGCTATCCGAGCCAGCGCAGCCAACCGGAAGCATCTAGCCGAGGGGATGGTCGTCTTCGTGCTGAGCGCGGCAACGTTTCGGCCGCGCGGATCACGCCGTCTGTTCGGCCAACTTCGCGCGTAGCTGCAGCACAGCCTTGGTATGCATCTGGCAGATCCGGCTCTCGGTTACGCCGAGCACCTGGCCGATCTCAGCCAAGGTCAGACCCTCGTAGTAGTACAAGGTGACGACGATCTTCTCCCGCTCAGGCAAGGTATTGATCGCCCGCGAGAGTAGATATTTGGTCTCTTCCGCTTCGAAGACCTCGACCGGATTTTCGGCCTTGGTGTCTTCCAGCGTGTCGACGAGGGAAAGCTTGTCGCCGCGTTCGCCGCCGACGTTCAGCAGCTCATCGAGCGCGATGACGTTGACGAACGACACCTGGCTGAAGATCGTGTGCAGATCATCAAGGCTGATCTCGAGCTCGGCAGCCACTTCAGATTCCGTAGGTGTACGACGCAGCTTGGCCTCAAGCGCGGCGTATGCCTTCTCTACCTCACGAGCCTTGTACCTCACCGAGCGCGGAATCCAGTCGATCGCCCGCAGCTCGTCGATGATCGCGCCCTTGATGCGGCTGATCGCGTAGGTCTCGAACTTGATCGCACGCTCTAGGTCGAACTTCTCGATGGCGTCGATGAGGCCGAAGATCCCATAAGAGACGAGATCTGCCTGCTCGATGTTGGGCGGTAGGCCGACACCGACGCGGCCCGCGACGTATTTCACCAAGGGCGAGTAGTGCAGGATCAACCGCTCACGCAGCGACGATTCGCCGGACGCTTTGAATTCCTGCCACAGCGCGCGAAGGGCAGCCTCGGCGTCAAGTTTGGCGACGACGGCATCTTCGTGGCCCGTATCAGCCAGCACGCCTGAGCTCTTACGCTCTGGGGTGCGCGCAGTCATAAGTTGCTCTCAGTCACTCGACGGATACATACGTGTAGATCTGTGTGCTTGCGAGCGTAGCGTGCCTCAGTATGTCTTGGAGGATTCTTAGCACCGCGCCACCCTCTAGCAAGTGAATCGCCGCACTCCCGGCGCGTGCTAACTCACGCTCGGACAAGCTCAGCACGCGGGTAATCCGCGCTCGGGCACGCCCGTAATTCACTGTCTAACATGCTGAACGCTCGGATGGCTCTCGTTATGTCATCTCAGCGTGACCAAGTTACCGATCAGCGTGATCAGGTTGGCGGCGAGCGACGTACCCGCCAGCCGGCGTCGACCCGTTCGACGAAACCGCGAGCGGCCAACCCACCGAGAGCCCGCCTCACCTGACCAGAATCGATGCCCGCCGCGACCGCGATACGACTGGGACCAGCACCGCTGCGTGTCGGCGTCGCCTCCAATACGCGCCGCGAGATCGAGTCGAGGTCATCACGCGGATCAACGATCAGCTCCTGACGTGGTGCCAGGTCGGCACCGAGCGCGCCAACTTGCTCGATGACGTCAGCCGTACCTGTCACGCAGACGACATCGGGCTCACGAAGCAGCGCGTGACATCCGCCGGACATCGTCGAGGTGACCGGCCCCGGCACTGCCATCACGTGGCGGGATAGGTCACGTGCCCGGTTGGCGGTGCTCAACGCACCACTTCGTGCGGCTGCCTCAACCACGACCGTGCCACCGGTCAATGCCGCGATAACCCGGTTGCGAACCAGGAATCGATGTCGCATCGGAGCACATCCGGGCGGCCACTCGCTGATGACCAGACCTTCAGCCGCGATGCGGTCGAGCATGGCGGCATGAGCGCGCGGATATGCCGTGTCGATGCCGCAAGCCAGCACCGCGACAGTGACGCCGCCGGCGGACAACGCACCTCGATGCGCGGCCGCATCAATGCCGAACGCGCCCCCTGAAACGACGCTCCAGCCTCGCTCGGCCAGACCCAACCCGAGTTCGGCCGCGACATATTCGCCGTAGGCCGTCGATGCCCGAGCACCGACAACAGCCACCGAGCGGGAACAGACGGCGGAAAGGTCATGCTCACCGCGCACCCACAAGCCGAGCGACGGACCGCCATCGGCCCGGGCCAGCCGGTCCAGATCCTCGACCTGAGTTGGCCATTCGCTATCTCCAGGGATGACGAACCTGGCACCCACTGCGGCTGCCGCCGCAAGGTCAGCGGCCGGATCGGCGCTCTCGGCCCGGGTTCGCAGGTGCCGCAAACCGTCGTGGCGAAGCACGCCCGAACACACGGCGGCGGCAACCTCAACCGCGCCGGAGGCAGCAACCAGACGCGCTAACTCGGCGTCGCCAGGCTCACCAACCCGGGTCAAGAACACTCGAGCCAACCGATCGTCGAAATCGTTAACTCCGAGCGCGTTCACGCGGCAACGCCGGTACGCAAGTACAGCGCCTCGTCAACGTCGTCAGCGATCGGACTCGATCTGCCCGCGAGGTCAGCCAACGTCCACGAGATCCGCAGCACCCGATCGAGGCCGCGCGCGGATAGCCGACCGGCGTCCAATGCTCGCTCGGCGGCAACCATCGCCGCCCTCGGCGGCGCCCATCGATCGCGTAGCTCCCGACCCGGCACCTGACCGTTCAATCGCCATGGGCTGGCCGCCAACCGCTGCCCAGACACCGCCCGGGCAGCAGATACCCGAGCTGCCACCACCGAACTCGCTTCGAGATTGCGCCGGTCGGCCATCAGCTCGGCGCGACTGACTGGGTCCATCCGCACCTGCAGATCGACCCGGTCCAACAACGGCCCTGACAGCCGGCTGAGATACCGCCGCCGAGTCAACGCTGTGCAGGTGCAACCCAACCCGGCCATCGTGGTTGCGCAGGCACAGGGATTGGCCGCCATTATCAGCAGAAAACGCGCCGGATACCGGGCCACCCCGCCCGATCTCGCAATCGATACGTAGCCGGACTCCAACGGCTGGCGCAGCGCGTCGAGCACGCCGCTGGCAAACTCCGGGGCTTCGTCCAAAAAGAGAATTCCGCCATGGGCAAGGGAAACAAGACCCGGTTTGGCTATCCCACTGCCGCCCCCGACCAGTGCGGCAACCGTCGCCGTGTGGTGCGGGTCACGAAAAGGCGGCCGCGTCACCAACGGGCAATCGGCAGGAAGCGCGCCAGCCACCGAATGAACGGCTGTTACCTCAAGCGCCTCGGCACGATCGAGAGCAGGTAACAGCCCTGGCAAGCGTGCCGCGAGCATCGTCTTGCCGGTACCCGGAGCACCGAGCAGGAAGGTGTGATGACCACCGGCAGCGGCCACCTCGATAGCACGCCGGCCCGAAGGCTGGCCAACGACATCGGCCAGGTCAAGCCCATCGCCCAGCTCGGCCGAAGCGGCATGCACCGGCTCCAGTGGCACATCGGGCTCGGGCGGACGCTGACCCTCGCGCAGCGCGATGATCAGCTGGCGCAGCGAATCGACCGCCCAAACATCCAGCCCCGGCACCAAGCCGGCCTCGGCGGCATTTCCGCTCGGCACCACCACCCGCTCGAAACCGGCCGCCGCTGCGGCGATCGCCGCCGGAAGTACGCCACGGATCGGCCGTACTCGACCATCGAGACCAAGCTCGCCCAGCAATACCGCCCGATGCAAGGTTTCGATCGGCAGCCCGCCAGCCGCCGCGAGCACGGCGACAGCCAAGGCGATATCGAAGCCACTGCCGTGCTTAGGCAACGTCGCTGGCGACAAGCCGAGAGTGATCCGGCGCTGCGGCCAAGCCTCGCCGGAGTTCAAGACGGCGGCGCGAACGCGGTCTCGTGACTCCGAAAGAGCCGCGTCGGGCAGCCCGACGATAGCCAAGCCGGGCAGCCCAGGCGCGAGATCTGCCTCGATCTCGACGACATGCCCGTTGACGCCGGTCAACGCCACCGACCAGGTGCGCGCGAGTGCCATCAGAAGGCTCCGCGCAAGTATTCGACAATGGCCGGCCCGGACCGTGGCAATAACACCGAGACGACGTCGAACCTGATCTCGGCGTAGTTGACACACTCGTTATCGGTGCCGACAACGGCTTCGCGTTGGTCGGCCAGCCAGCGGCACGCGAGCCGGCGCAGCCTGGCCGCCTTCACCGGCGTTACCGCGTCAAGCGGGGTACCGAAACCGACCCCGCGTCGGGCCTTCACCTCACACACCACCAGCACGTCACCCTCGGTGGCGAGGATGTCGATCTCACCTTCCCGGCATCGCCAGTTGCGAGCCAGCACGGTGAGCCCGGCTTCGATCAGGTGTTTCGCCGCGACGTCTTCCCCATAACGGCCGAACGCGCCACGGGCCCCAGAACTAGCCGTTGCGGGACCAACCTGCACGGAACCACCTTGCCCAACTTCGACCTGCCCAGCTCCGACGACCACGCCGACCACCTCCACGCCAAGACTGGCGCGGCGGAGTCAGGCCGAACGCGGTTCGCGGCCACACTGTGGATGCCGCTGAGCATCGACGAACCTGTGGATTAAGCCGGCACCTAGCGTGTCAGGAGTCGCCGGGCAGTTGCAGATCGCTCTTTGCCAGCTCTTCGACGTTGACGTCCTTGAACGTCACCACCTTGACGTTCTTCACGAATCTGGCCGGGCGATACATGTCCCAGACCCAGGCGTCAGACATGCTGACCTCGAAAAAGACTTCTCCACCGGCATTGCGCACGTCTAAGACGTATTCGTTCGTCAGATAGAACCGACGCTCGGTCTCGACGACGTACCGGAACAGGCTGACGACATCGCGATACTCCCGGTAGAGCTGTAGCTCCATGTCGGTCTCGTAGTTCTCGAGATCCTCGGCGCTCACGACGACTCCACCAACGCGGCTGTCCGCATGTCTGTCACTGGCCTATTGTGGCCGATCTTGAGGCCAGCGATAGCCCGGTCGGCGCCTTGAGCTGGAATAGCCGACATCTGCCCGGACATCTCGGCCGACATCTCTCGTGTCCGCACGTTGACGAACGAGCGCCGATGCTGCGTGCATGGACCATGCACGGCTAACGCATCTTGATGCTGCCTGGTGATGTATCCCTTGTGTCCGGCGAAACCGTAAGCCGGAAACTCATCCGACATCTCGACCATGATGCGGTCACGGGTGACCTTGGCCAGCACGGACGCCGCAGCAATGCAGGCGGCTACTTGATCGCCCTTCCACACCGCGAGGCCTGGCGCGCCGATGCCGGCCACCGGAAAGCCGTCGGTCAACACGTACGACGGTCGAATGGCGAGCTGGGCAACCGCCCGTCGCATACCTTGCAGGTTCGCGACGTGCAGTCCGATCCGGTCGACTTCCGCAGCTGAGATGACCACCACCGACCAAGCCAGCGCACGCGCCACGAGCTGCCCATAGATCCGTTCACGAACAGCCGGCGTCAAGAGCTTGGAATCGTTCAAGCCAGGCACCTGCCCCGATCGGCCTGGTGCCAAAACAGCCGCTCCGACGACGAGTGGCCCGGCGCACGCACCTCGGCCAGCTTCGTCCGCACCCGCGACGGGACCCAGCCCGGCCTTAGCCAGGCTGCGCTCGTAGGTATACAGATTTGCCATCGCTCGCACCCTACGTCGCTCGGGCCGCCGCTTTTCGGTGGGCACGCCGACGGCGCTTCCGCCCGCGCAGCACTCCAATCGGCAACACGGCCACCGCACCGATCCCATACGGCAAAGCGATAGCGCTCGCCGACGAGTTCAACCCAGGCGGCGCGACTGAGCGGAAGGTGTCTGGCACCGAGAGAATGCGAATCCGGGACAGCGGCCACACGATGGCAAACGCCCGACCCACCACCTTGTTTTCGGGGATGGTGCCACCACCGGGATCGCCGGTGTGCGCGCGAGAGTCGGCGGAATCGTCGCGATGATCGCCCTCGACCCATAGCTGCCCCGGCGGAACCGTGACAACGTTGCGCGGTTCGCCGGCGGGAAACGGCTCGTTGGCGTTGTTACTGCCCGGATACAGGTAGTTCTCGTTGAGCGGCGTGCCGTTCACTACGACGCGGCCTTGGGCGTCACAGCAATAGACCTTGTCGCCAGGTATCCCGATGACGCGCTTGATGAAGTCTTTCTCACCACTTTCGGAAAAGCCCAGGAAACCGCTCACGTCACGTGCCGCTCTGGCCACCAGGTTGGACGGCGGCTTGATCGTGACTTCCGGCGTCCATGAGTCGACGCCGTCGAAGACCACAATCTGGCCGCGCTGCACATGCCCGACCTTGTACGACAAGCGGTTGACCAGCACCCGGTCGTTGTTGCAGCCCGGCGTACAGCCGTGCAGCGTCTTCTCCATCGAACCCGACGGAATGTAGAACGCTTGAAAGAAAAAGGTGTGCACGACGATCGCGATCACCAACGCCAAGAGGACTAAGAAGCCGGCCTCGATCCAGAACGGACGAGAACGTCGCGGACGCGCATGCCGAGGACCGCGTTGACGGGAGCCCGTTTGATTGCTTCGGCGATGATGGACTCGCGGAACGCGCTGGACTTCGAAAGTAATACGGTCTCCAACGGCATGATCGTCGGCCACGAGATCAGCTCGATACAGGTCGCGGGTTACCGCGCCGCTACGGGCTCGCGCTTCTCGCGGATCTTGGCCTTCTTGCCGCGCAGGCCACGGAGGTAGTACAGCTTGGCACGGCGGACGTCACCGCGCATCACGACTTCGATCTTGTCGATAACCGGGGTGTGCACCGGGAAGGTACGCTCAACGCCAACGCCGAAGCTCACTTTGCGGACACTGAATGTCTCGCGAATGCCGCCACCTTGACGTCGGATGACGACGCCTTGGAAGACCTGGACCCGGGAACGGCTGCCCTCAACGACTCGCACGTGAACCTTGAGAGTGTCGCCGGGCCGGAACGCCGGAATGTCGTTGCGCAGCGAAGCGGCATCGAGTGAGTCGAGGGTGTGCATGGGTGTGTCGTCCTGCCTGATGAGGGGCTGGTCAGCGAGGTCTTGGTGCTGTAGATGTGCCCGAGTACGAATCACCTGCGGTAAGGCAGGCGCCGCAAGCGCGGCAACCTGTCTAGTCTGCCACACCTTCGCGACCGGCCGTAATTGCCCGGGCGATGGTGGCCCGATCGGTCTTGGTGAGACTGTCGTCTAGCGCTGGTAACAGGTCGGGGCGACGCAGCGCGGTGCGCGTGAGTGCTTGGTCACGCCGCCACCGAGCAATGCCACCGTGGTGGCCCGATAACAAGACGGCCGGCACGTCGAGTTCTCGCCACGACGGTGGTTTGGTGTACGCGGGACCTTCGAGCAACCCGTCCGCGTGAGATTCCTCGATCAGCGATTCGGCGTTGCCGACAACACCGGGAAGCAGTCGGACGATGGCCTCCAACATCACCAGCGCCGCGACCTCTCCCCCGCCGAGCACGTAGTCGCCGATCGATACCTCGAACACCGGCAAACGCCTGCGGGCGTCATCGACGACCCGGTAGTCGATGCCTTCGTACCTGCCGCAGGCAAACGCGAGCCACGGCAACTGGGCGAACTGCTGCGCCATGGCCTGGGTAAAGGGCATCCCCGCGGGTGTCGGCACGATCAGAGTCGGCGTCCGGTCAATATCGGTGGCCACGATGTCGTCGAAGGCCGCACCCCATGGCTCTGGCCGCATCACCATGCCAGGGCCACCGCCGTAAGGCGTGTCGTCGACCGTGCGGTGAATGTCGCGGGTCCAGTCACGCAGATCATGCACCCGGACGTCGAGAAGGCCACGTTCGCGTGCTTTGCCGACCAGCGACAAGCGCAACGGGTCGAGATATTCCGGGAAAATTGTGACGATGTCGACCCGTAGCTGGGCTGCGGCCGTGGTCACGAGCCGCCACGATCTTCGTCGGCGAGCTCGGGGTCGAGCAGACCTGGCTTCGCTTCGACGGTCAGCACGCCAGCGCCCAGATCAACCGAAGGCACCAGCTCGGCGACGAACGGCACCAAGATTTCGACGCCATCGGTGCGCTTGATCGCCAGCACGTCTTGGGACGGTAAATGCAGGACGTTGGAGACGACACCGACGATCGCGCCTACCGACGAGACGACCCGCAGCCCCACCAGATGGTGATCGTAGAACTCGTCGGGATCATCTGGCCTGGCGTCGTGATCGACATCCACCACGAGGTGGATGCCGCGCAGCGTTTCGGCCAGACTCCGGTCGTCGATACCGACGAAGTGCACGAGCAATCGGCCGGAGTGCCACCTAGCGCTGGCAACAGTGAGTGGACCTATTTCTGCCGGCTCGGTGGTCAGGCTTGTGCCCGCCGCGAACCGAAGGTCTGGGTCGTCACTGTGCACCTCGACGCCGACGTCACCGTGGATGCCGTGGGCGCGCCCGATCCGCCCGATGACGAGCCGCACCGTAGCCATGGACGCCGGCTGCGCCGACCCGGGGTCAGCGACCACCGTCGACGTCGACCAGGTCGACGCGCACGGACGATCCACCCAGTGCCGAGATCACGGTGCGCAACGCCTTCGCGGTGCGACCGGCCCGGCCGATAACTTTGCCAAGATCTTCGGGATGCACGCGCACCTCAAGGACGTTGCCGCGGCGCAATGTGCGCGCGCGCACGGCAACGTCATCAGGGTGTTCGACGATGCCCTTGACCAGATGTTCGAGCGCTTCTTCGAGCGTCTCGGTGTCGGCGGTCGGCATAGCTCAGCTCGCCCCGATCAGCTCTCGGAGTCGGCGGGTGCGGCCTCAGGAGTGTTGGTCGCGTCTGCCGCGACCTCAGCCACGGGCGCGTCGCTACTGTCGGCGGCACTTTCGGCGACGACAACCGGGGCGGTGCCACCCTCGTTCTCTTCGGCAGCCTTGGCGGCCTCATCAGAAGCCTCAGGCGCGCTCGCCTCAGCTGTCTTCTTGGGCGCCTTGCGCTTGGCCGTGGTCGCTTCGGCGGCATTCTCGGCGAGGCTCTCCTTGGCGGCAGCCTCGAACGCGATCCGCTTGTCGACCTTCGGTGCCGCTACCAACATCGGCGGCGGCGCGGGCAGGCCCTTGAACTTCTGCCAATCGCCACTGACCTTGAGGATCGCGGCGACGGCTTCGGTCGGCTGAGCGCCGACACCGAGCCAGTACGCGGCACGCTCGCCGTTGACCTCGATGAAGGACGGGTCTTCCTTGGGGTGGTACTTACCGATCTCTTCGATCGCTCGACCATCGCGCTTGGTACGCGCGTCGGCGACGACGATGCGGTAGTACGGGGCGCGCATCTTGCCGAGGCGCATGAGCTTGATCTTGGCTGCCACGAGGTTTCGGTGCTCCAGCTCGAAAGATAAGGACGGGCGGCCGCGACCTCGCGTGGGAGTACGAGACGGCTTCCCAAAGGACTCGGCCACGACAAGGTAGAGGGCTTGCCGTGATCGATGTTCAGGCGGTCATTCTGCCAGACGGAACCGCTGCGCACACATCGGCAAGGTCAGCACACCATTCAGCGCACCACATTGCCACCGACGACGATGCGTGCGGGAGCGTTCAACACTCCCAGATCGAGGCGCGGATCGCTGTCATAAACGACAAAATCGGCCGGCGCACCCTCCACGATGCCTGGCAACCCGAGCCACGTACGTGCCGCCCACGACCCAGCGGCCAAGACCGCTTCGTTGGACAACCCGATCCCACTCAAGGCGAACATTTCTTGGACGGCGAGCCCGTGCGGCAACGTCCCGCCCGCATCGGTGCCGACATAAAGAGGCACGCCTGCCTCGTGCGCGGCTCGGATCCGAGTGGCCACGGTGGAATGGAGCCGGAGCATTCTGGCGGCGTACACCGGGTACTTGACGCCTTGGGCGGCAAACTTCGGGAAGTTCGCGATGTTGACCAGCGTCGGCACCACCGCGATTCCGGCCGCCGCGACGTCGGCAAGGGTGTCGGCATCGATGCCGGTGCCGTGCTCGATCGAGTCGACGCCAGCGGCGATCAGATCGGGCAGCGCCTCTTCGCTGAACACATGCGCGGCGACCCGAGCGCCGGCGGCGTGCGCACGAGCGACGGCTTCGGTAAGCGCCCAGGCTGGCCAGCATGGCGTGATATCGCCGACCGGCCGGTCGATCCAGTCACCGACGATCTTTATCCACGGCGATCCGGCACCTCCTGGCCGGCGCGCTTGCAGCTCGGCGGCGGCCGGTAGGTCTTCGGGTTCGAGTTCGAGCGCATAGTTTTTGAAGTAGCGACGGGTACGGGCCAGATGACGGCCGGCATGAATGATTCGGGGCAGCAGCGGTTCGCCGTCCAACTCATACGGAGTGTCTGGACTGCCCGCGTCTCGCAAGAGCAGCGTGCCGATGTCGCGATCGGTTCGCGCCTGTTCGCGAGCGACTTCAATCGGCACAGCGCCGTCCGGGCCGAGGCCGACATGGCAGTGCGCATCGACCAGTCCCGGCAACACGAAACCGCCGTCGGCGATTATCTCGATGTCAAGAGATCGGGGCCGGTCGAACGAGATTCTCCCGTCGAGCACGAAGAACTCGCGATATTCGGCGTCCGGTAAAACCACCGCTCGTATACCGATCGCTCCGGTAGCGCGGCCAGAACTCACCGCTTCGGGCCAGCCGGGCCCTGGTTTCCTTGCGATTTTCCTTGCTGGGGTGGGAATTTCAGCTTCGAGAGGTCTGGCATTTTCATACCTGGCGGCAGCTGTCCACCCGTGCCGCCAAGACCGCCGGGCAAGCCATCGAGGCCACCACCTAAGCCACCAAGATTGCCGAGCCCACCAGGCAGACCCGGAAGGCCCTTACCTGCACCAGACGGCAAACCGGAGGGCAAGCCGCCACCGGGGCGCCCGCCTGGTCGACCACCCTTGCTCTTCTTAGCTTTCTTGCCACCTTTGACAGCGCGCCGCATGCCCGGCAACCCCATGCCGGCCATTTGTTTCATCATCTTGCGCGCTTCGAAGAAGCGGTCGACCAACGAGTTGACGTCGGCCACCGTAACGCCGGAGCCGTTCGCGATCCGGACCCGTCGCGATCCGTTAATCATCTTCGGATCGGCCCGTTCGGCCGGCGTCATCGAACGAATAATCGCGGCGATCCGGTCGATGTCTTTATCGTCGATCTGAGAAATCTGCTCTTTCATCTGGCCCAAGCCCGGCAACATGCCGAGCAGCGACGAGATCGAGCCCATCTTGCGTACGGCCATCATCTGATCGAGGAAGTCATCGAGGGTCAGCTCACCCTCGCTCAGCTTTCCGGCCATGGCTTCGGCCTGATCGGCGTCGAAAGCCGCCTGAGTTTGTTCGATCAGGGTGAGTACATCACCCATACCGAGGATGCGTGACGCGATTCGCTCGGGATGGAAAACGTCGAAGTCTTCGAGCTTTTCGCCGGTGCTGGCGAACATAATTTGCCGGCCGGTCAGCGAAGCAACCGACAAAGCCGCGCCACCACGAGCATCACCGTCGAGCTTGGTCAGCACCACACCGTCGAAGCCGACGCCGTCAAGGAATGCCTGCGCGGTCGTGACGGCGTCTTGGCCGATCATGGCGTCGACGACGAAGAGGATTTCATCCGGCGAAACCGCGTCGCGGATGTTGATGGCCTGCGCCATCATGTCGGCGTCGACACCGAGTCGGCCGGCAGTGTCGACCAACACCACGTCGTGCTGCTGCCGCTTGGCGAACTCGATAGCGGCACGCGAAACGGCAACCGGATCACCGACGCCAGAACCTGGCTCGGGCGCGAACACCGGCACACCGGCGCGCTCTCCCAGCACCTGCAACTGTTGGACGGCGTTGGGTCGCTGCAGGTCGGCGGCTACCAGCAACGGGGCGTGGCCTTGGCCGGCCAACCACTTCGCGAGCTTGCCGGCCAGAGTCGTCTTACCGGCACCCTGCAGACCAGCGAGCATGATCACTGTCGGCGGGTTCTTCGCGTAACGCAGCCGCCGCGTCTCACCACCAAGAATGCGGACGAGTTCTTCGTTGACGATCGAGATGACCTGCTGCGCGGGGTTCAGCGCCTGCGAAACCGCGACGCCCCTGGCCCGTTCCTTGATCGCGGCGACGAACTCCTTGACCACCGGCAGGGCGACGTCCGCCTGCAACAGCGCGACCCGAATTTCGCGCGCGGTGGCATCGATGTCCGCCTCAGACAATCGACCCCGGCCACGCAGGGTCTTGAAGGTGGACTCGAGCCGATCAGACAAGGTATCGAACACGAGCGCCAGCCTACCGATCAGAAGTGTTGCCCGGATCTCACCTGTTTGCTGTAACAGCAAACAGGTCTATTGAGACAACAAACGGTGTGTACTATCGAGTTCGCCATGACAGCAAACGCAACTCTGACAGACAACGAACCGGCAGATTATATTGTTGCCTGGCTCAAGGCTCGATTGCCCACAACGTGGGAGATCGGCCCTACTTTGCGAACGGAAATAGCTAGCATCGCGAACGGCCAAGCCGACACCGCGATAGACCTCCGAGGCAGCAACGGCGTCCACACCACCTTGCTGGTTGAGATCAAAACAGCGTTCGGACCACGAGACGTTGAGCGGCTCCAAGGCGGCCTTGGTCGGACACTTCGAGCCTTGGCCGGAAACATTCCGCTGATGGTGTTCGCCCCCTGGCTTAGCGAGCGAACACAAGGGCTCCTGCGCTCCGATGGAATCAACTACCTCGACCGCACCGGAAACAGCTACGTCAGGCTAGATAACCCGACTGTCTACATCGAGACTCGCGGTGCCGGGCAAGACCCTTCGCCGAAGCCTCGCGGCAAGGCCCGCGTCCAAGGCCCGAAGGCCTGGCGACTGATCCGAACTCTGCTCGACATCCAGCCGCCGTACGGTGTCCGAAATCTCGCGTCCGCCGTTCAGCTGACACCTGGGTATGTGTCACGTCTACTCGATGCACTCGACGAGGACGCGCTGGTGCAACGGTCACCTCGAGGTGCCGTCACTGACGTAGACGTCCACAATCTCATCCGTCGATGGGCGGAGTCCTACGACGTTTTTCGGACCAATACGACCATGGGGTATCTCGCTCCGCGGGGAGCGGCGTGGGTCATACAGAGCCTTCAATCAGTTCGACCAAGGACAGCGGTCACCGGCTCATTCGCGGCCGTGCGATTGGCGCCGGTCGCCGCGCCGACGCTATTCGCTGCCTATAGCGATAATCCGAGTGGCGTCGCCGAAGAACTCGACTTGATCCCCGCCGACGCCGGTGCCAACGTCATTCTGATGCGCCCATTCGATCCGGTGGTGTGGGCTCGCACGACACGTCACAACGGCATTACCTACGTGTCGCCATCCCAAGCTGCCATCGACTGTCTGACTGGCAACGGACGAATGCCGGCAGAAGGAGCAGCACTGCTTGAGTGGATGGCATTGAACGAAACCTCATGGCGACTCTCGGATCTCTCCGAGACGGATAAAGAGAATCCCTGATGAACAGCGATAATCACCCGATGTCCACTGCGCCTCCCGCTCCGCAATACATCGCCGCAAGGCGGGTACTGCTCGACGCCTTGACCGCTCTTGCTCCGCACGGCAAAGCATTCATCGTTGCCGGTGCGCAGGCGGTATATCTCCGAACCGGAGTCGGCGATATCGCCATTGCGCCTTATACAACGGACGGCGACCTTGCGCTCGACCCTCATTGCTCGGTGACGAGCCGGAAATCGAACAAACGATGCGCGCGGCCGGATTCACTCACCTCAAGACAAGCGACGACCTGGTCATACCTGGCACCTGGGTAGCGACCAGTTTTATCGATGGCGTCGAAACACTTGTCCCTATCGATCTCATCGTTCCTGAAGCGGCAGCGAACGTTCGAGGTAGGCGCGCGGCTCGTCTTGGAGCCCACGGCAATATCGCTGCCCGCAAATCGGCCGGTCTGGAAGCCGTGCTTGTCGACCACGCCACGATGACTATCGGAGCCCTGGACCCAGCAGATTTACGATCCATTGATGTGGAGGTGGCCGGCGTGGCCGCACTCATCATCGCAAAGCTCCACAAGATTCACGATCGGTCCAGTGGCCGACCCGATCGACTCAGCGACAAAGACGCGGCTGACGTCTACCGGATCATGCAGACAACTTCAGTGCACGATATTGCCACTACCCTTGCCGAACTCCGTGACCACCCGCTTGCCGGTCAAGCAACGAGTGTCGCGCTCGAATACTTGGAAGAACTCTTTGGCCGACGAGGTAGAGCCGGAATCGTCATGGCACAACGAGCACTGCAGCTCGCGATTCCTGAGGCTCAAGTCGAAACACTCTGTGTTTCGTTCACAAGCCGGCTATTGGCCCTTGCTTAAGCAAATTTCCGTTCAGTGCTGCCTGGACCGCGGCCTGGACATCACTAGCGCGCGCGGGCGTTAGCGGCAAGCCAGCGTCAGTCAGGTAGAACGCGTCGACGACCTCAGCACCCAGTGTCTCGACCCGCGCGGCGCGCACATCGAGCCCTTCGGTATCGAGCACCCGAGCCACAGTGAAGAGCAGCCCGGGCCGGTCATGGGCACGAACTTCCAGCACCGTCGCCTGCTCGGAGGCGCCCCCAGGTAACAGAACGCTCGGCGGCGGCAACGCAATTGTCTTGCGGGTCACCGCTGACGCGTCGCGGCGACCCAATCGCTCGGCAATATCGAGGCTGCCGTCGAGAGCCCGACGGAGGTCATCGTGAATGCGGACTGGGTCGACGTCGCCGAGATAGCCACGTTCGACGTCGAAGATGGTGACCGCGGTCACGCCGATCGTCATCACGCTGGCAGCCCTGACACTGAGCCGGTTCAATGCGAGCACGCCGGCCGATCGCCACAACAACCCGGGCTGATCGGGTGCGACTACGCAGATTTGACTGGCCAACTCCCCCGTACCGACGACGACAGCAAGCTCACCTTTGTTCGCCAGCTTGCGCACATCGGGTGGGAGTTCGGCTTCTGGCGCCAGTGTTTCGACCGGGACGCCGGCTAGCGCGGCACTGGTACGACGAACTAAGTCGCTCACGAGCTTGGCTCGCCATTCGTCCCAACTGGCTGGGCCGGTGGCGCGACCGTCTGCCTCCGACAAGGCGTGCAGCAGTTCCAGCACTTGCTGATTGCCAACCGCGCCGGCGATCAGCGCGACCGTGGCCGGATCGTCGAGATCGCGCCTGGTCGCGGTCTGGGTCAATAACAAATGATGGCGGGTCAACGTCACCAGAATCTCGGTATCACGGGCAGTAAAGCCGAGAATCGCCGCGATATCGGGGATCAGCGCCGCGCCGGTGGTCGCGTGATCGCCCTCGCAGCCCTTGCCGATGTCGTGGAACAGCGCCGCGATCAGTAAGAGGTCAGGGCGCGCGACCCGCCGAGTGAGTGCAGCCGCCTCGACCGCGCACTCGATTAGGTGACGGTCGACCGTGAACCGGTGCAGCGGATTGCGCTGCCGGCGATAGCGGACCGTCTCCCATTGGGGGATCAGTCGGCTCATCAGACCGACCTGGTCGAGCGCCTCGAAAATAGCCACCGCAGGCCTGCCCGCACCGAGTAACGCCACCAACGCGTCGCGGGCTGCGGCTGGCCACGGCACACCCATCGGCGCCGACGTCGCCGCCAGCAGGTCGAGGGTGGGTGGTGCCAGCGGAAGGCCGGCCTGGGCTGCGGCCGCCGCCGCACGCAACACCAGCACCGGATCGCCGGCTGGATCGATACCGCGAGCGAGTACCACCTCGCCGTCCTGCTCGACGACACCGTCGGCCAATGGCTTGCGTTCGGCTTTCGGGCTCCGCCGCAAACTGCCCTCGACCGAACGCCAGGTGACGTCGCTGGCGTAGGCGATCGTGCGACCGGCCTGACTCACCATTCGCAGCAAATCGTCGGCATCACCGAGGCCGAGTTCGGCCGCGACCGCGCTTTGTTCTTGCGCGACTAACCGAGTTGTTGAACGACCGGTGACATTTTGCAAGGCATCGCGGACGTCGAGCAGCTGGCGATAGGCAGCCCGCACCATCGGGGCAGGACCGCTCGCGACCCAGGCGGCCGCGACGGCCTCCAGCG
>OLLX01000160.1_pt1 | contig 57933 bp, 49 predicted proteins | sample 1604651 | NCBI WGS metagenome assembly OLLX01 (sample SAMEA104055725, study PRJEB20765) | soil metagenome | biome: Arctic tundra; feature: Polygonal ground; material: soil | place: USA | collected 2011-09 | depth 0-0.5 m
CCCGCCAGTCTCGGCCCGGCTCGCGCCAGCCTCATCTCCAAAGGCCTCATCTATGCACCGGAACACGGCATAGTCGCCTTCACCGTCCCTGGAATGGCCACGTTCATCCAACGGCAACCCGAGGCATAACCCAAATAGATCGACTGACCTCTGGCGGTGGGTCCGGCATCGGTGCGCGGCGCCTACGAAGGACCAGCCGAAGGTTACGCGCAGATCGTCGACGTTCCGGTCGAGTTCACGCTGACGTTCGCGCACCCACTCTCCATACCGAACGGGCGCAACGCATGGAGCTACATCCTCGTCCGCAACCACGACCGCGATCCCTGGCTCATTGCCGACGAAGGCATGGGCTGATCGTCACCGAAATCGTCGACACCAAGTGGGTGGTCTTGGCAGTGACGCGTCGGTAAGACACGAACTGCCAAGACCACCCCAGCTGTTGCAATTTTACGAATTCGGAGCAGTGATACGGCCAATCGAGTTACCGAAATTGTTGGTGAACCATAAAGCGCCGTCCGTATCTGGACCGACAGCGATATCTTCCGGGGCACTGATGCCGGGCGCCTTATAGCTGGTAATAACTCCCACTGTAGTGATCCGCCCGATCAAATTGTCGTCGTAGCCGGTGAACCACAACGCACCATCCGGGCCTGCAGCAATGTCTTCTAGCTGTCCGATGAGGGGATCGGCATAGCCGGTGACAACCCCTGCCGTGGTGATCCGCCCAATCGGATCAATGGAAAGGTTCGATGTCAAACCGTTGACGAACCAGAGAGCGCCATCTGGGCCTGTAGTTATCGAGATCGGACGATTGATACTTCCGGTACTACGCCCGCCACCGCGATAGATAGTGACGACTCCAGCGGTGGTGATCCGCCCGATCGCGTCACGACCGGTGATAGCAAACCATAAAGCGCCGTCCGGGCCGGCAGTGATCGAGTCGGGACCAGTGATGTTGGTGCCACTGCCCGCGAAGTTGGTCACCACTCCCTTCGTGGTGATCCGCCCCACTGAATTGCCGGTCGAGTTAGCGAACCATAAGGCACCATCTGGGCCAGTAGTGATGCCCTTGGGGCCACTAATGCCTGGCCCGGTGAAATTGGTAACCACTCCGGATCTGCTGATCCGCCCGATCGAGTTATTGCCGTAATTGGTGAACCACAACGCGCCATCTGGGCCAGCGGTGATGTCCGCAGGCTCATCAATGCTGGGAGCAGTGAAGTTGGCAAACACCCCAGCCCTATTGACTCGACCAATTGAATTATTCCCGTAATTGGTGAACCACACGCCACCACCTGGGCCAGCAGTGATGCCCTCCGGGGCACTGATACCAGTAGCGACACCAACGAAGTTAGTGACCACACCCGTCGTCGTAATACGCCCAATCGAACTATTGCCATGATTGGTGAACCACAACGCGCCATCCGAGCCAACAGCGATGCCTTCCGGGTCACTGATACTTGGGTTAGTAAAGACGGTGAATACCCCAGCGGTAGTGATCCGGCCAACCGAATCGCCACTGTAACTGGTGAACCATAATGCGCCGTCTGGGCCAGCAGTGATGGCATGCAGAGAACCAATACCGACAATGCTGGGGTCGGTGAAGGTGGAAATCACTCCAGCCGTCGTGATCCGGCCAATCGAGTTAGGGTTGATATTGGTGAACCACAACGCGCCATCAGGGCCCGCAGTGATGCCCTCCGGATCACTGACACCGGGGCCGGTGAAATTGGTGACTACCCCGCTCGTAGTGATCCGGCCAACCGAATTGCCGGCAAAATCAGCGAACCACAGCGCGCCATCCGGGCCAGCTGTGATCGAATCGGGGCCGACGATGCTGGGATCGGTGAAAATGGTGACCACACCAGCTGTCGTGATCCGCCCAATCGCCGCAGGATCACCTAACTCATCGGTGAACCACAGGGCGCCATCTGGGCCGGTAGTAATGGCTTCCGGATTGTTGATGCCAGGGTTCGTGAAGTCGGCGACCACCCCGCTCGTGGTGATCCGCCCAATCGAGTTGCTGGTCGAGTTAGTGAACCAGAGCGCACCGTCTGGGCCGGCGGTAATCCCTAGCGGGTGATTGATTCCGGCGCCGGTGAAATCAGCGACCACCCCAGTCGTGCTGATCCGCCCAATCGAGTTACTGCTCTCGTTGGTGAACCACAGCGCACCATCGGGGCCCGAGGCAATACCGGTAGGGTTAACTACTTGGCTCGCGTAATTTGTCACGCGTGGACCACTAGCTTGAGGTCGGACTGTGGCAGATTTCGACTGAACAGTGGCCGCGTCGGCCGCTGTTCCCGCGAAAGACGTCAACATAACGACGCTCGCGACAACGCCGATCAAACCCACAGAAATAGATAATCTACTGCGCCGCATTGTCTCCCCTTATTATCGGCAATCCGCATTCGCGCGGAGCGATCACCCTACACCGACCGACACTCACGCGAAAGGAACTCACTTAGCTCACCGGATATTTCCACGAGCGAGGAGCACGTGATCATAAGTCACCATGTTCACGTGCGAATTACTCCACGTTTGATGTGAATCCCGGGTGCGAACTGTGGGCCGACATATCGCTGACTACATTTCCACACCACAACGTCAGCAGAAATTTCAGCGCGGGCAAAATGACAACGCCTTCACCAGCCCTAAGGACAATCCTCGCCGACCCCCGCCTCCGCGTGGTCGACAGCCTTCCTATGGTCGACGAGGATGTTGGAAGCGATCCGCTCTGCGGACTCATGTCGTGGCTCGGTAGAGTGCCGCATTATGAGCGGACGCGTGGTGTGCGATGTTTCGATCTCGACCGATTGCTACGTGTCGGGGACGAATCAGCGTGCCGATAAGCCCTTCGGTGACGGTCCGACTGAGTTGCTGCATGCGTGGATGTTCGACACGCCCGAGGAGAACCAGTCAGAGATCGACCAGATCGTTGCCGCTGGGGCCTTCGTTATGGGCCGCAACATGTTCGGACCGAGCCGCGGCGACTGGGACCTCGACTGGACGGGTTGGTGGGGGCCGAATCCGCCTTACCACGGGCCAGTGTTCGTGCTCACACATCACGCACGCGAACCGCTGACAATGGACGGCGGCACGACGTTCACGTTCGTCACTGATGGCATCGAATCCGCCCTTACTCAAGCCCGCGCCGCAGCTGGGGACCGCGAGGTAGCCATCTCTGGCGGCGCGGCGACCATCAACCAGTACCTCGCCGCCGGGCATATCGACGAGCTCCGTACCCACGTCTCCCCCGGCACCCTGGGCGCTGGCGAGCGCCTTTTCGACGGCGTCCCACCGCTCCGGCTCGAACTGCTCACAGTCCGAGCGACGTCGCTCGTCACCCACATCAACTACGGCGTCCAGCACTAACCGAGCTCCGCTCGTCTGGGTCGCCAAGCCCTGCGACGAGCCCTCAGACAGGACTGGGCGCGGACGGTCCGATCGGTTCTAATCCCGCCGCTTCCGCCGCGGCGACCAGCCGCGTGCCATAGGCGACAAAGGCCGTAAGGTCCGCACGAATCGAGAGTGCGCTCGCAAGATGGATAGCGTCCAGGGTGCGCAACACGGAAGCACCCACATCAATGGCCTGATCGATCAAACCGCCACCCCATGGGATCAAGTCCAACTGCGAGACCAACGCCCGCGCCGCCGGCACGACATCGATGTCAAGACGTCTGGCGGCACGAACAACCTCGACCTTGGCCAACACGCTGCTCACTACCGGCGTCCCCTGTCGCTCAGAAATCCACTGGGCAAGCGCGGCGCTCTCCGGCTCCTCGAATAGCAATTTGAGCAACGCCGAAGAATCCAGATAGATCATCTGTCCTCACGCAGATCATCGAGCACTGCCTCGCTCGTTTCGGCTACCTTTACCGGCCGAGGAAGTCGCAGAACTCCAGCAGAGGGAAGCAGCAGTCCCTCCGCAATCAAGCGTTCACGCGCGCCACGAGCCGGGTTCGGAGGCACCAGCAACGCAACGAGCTGACCCCGCTCGGTGACTTCGACCGTCTCCCCTGACTTGACCCGATCCAAGTAACGGCTTGCGTGCTGACGCAGTTCTCGAACTCCAATACGCTCCATAAGATGAATGTAGCATACTAAGTGCTACATTCATCTTATTGCAGAGCTTGCCGAAACGAGCAGCACAAGCCTGCCGGCAAATATTTGACACCTCGAAGACGTTGCAATTGCGTCAGAGTGATGTCACGATGACGTCATGCAGCTATCGCCGTACGTCACACAAGTGCAGTCCCAACTAGCGGCCGCGGCCGCGCTCGGTAACGACTCCACCCGCGCCACCGCGGCAGCCCTCGCGGCGGCGACCGAAACAGCCGTCCGGCTGGCCCTGCTCAGCGCGGTATCGGCCGCCGCCGACGAGATCACCGCAGCACTGCTCGATTCACCCGGCGCGCCCGCTGTCGCCGTCCGAATCGATGGCGACGACCTGCGGGTCGAGGTGCATCTGACCGAACGCGCCGAACCACCAGCTGTGGCCGTCGGCCTCGACGACGCCGACAACACTGCCCGGATCTCGTTGCGCTTGCCCGAATTACTCAAGGGTCAGATCGAGGCGGCGGCACGCGTCAACGCGGTATCGGTGAACAGCTGGATCCTGCGCGCGGCCTCAACGGCATTGTCCGGCGCCGAGCCGCGTGGCCGGGGCCGCTCGGCCAAGGGCGGCCAGAGCAGTTATCACATCACCGGCTGGGTCAACGGCTGAACTGCACCTTCACTAACAGCACCTTCACTGATCAGCGCTTCGAGGAGGCACCACCATGGCAGCCAGCGTCACTACTTTTCCGCTCACCGGCCCGATCAATCTCGACGTCGAGCTCGGTTACGGAAGCATCCTTGTCACCGCCCGCGACGGGTTGGCCGAGGCCACCGTCCGACTGACCCCACGCGACGCCAAGAGCGACGTGCTCGACCGGGTCACCGTCGAATTGGAAGGATCGACGCTGCGAGTGGGCGGCGCTCGGCGTGGGTTGACTGACATCATCGGCGGCTGGCGACGCGACCGGGCTGGCCTTGACGTAACGCTCGAGGTACCGAGTGGCACAGCCATCAAGATGTCAACAGCCGGCGCGGACATCAACCTGACCGGCCGATATGGCGGGGTCGACGTGGCGACCGGAGCAGCCAGCATCCGCCTCGACACTGTGACCGGCAACCTGCGGTTACGCTACGGCCACGCCGAAGCCTGGATAGGCACGGTGACCGGCTCCGTACAACTTCGCTCCGGTAGTGGCTCGGCGCACTTCGGCGAAATCGGCGGCGAGCTGGAATGCATGTTCGGCAATGGCGCACTGGACGCCGAACTGGTACGCGGCGATATGCGTTCGCGCGCCGGCTCCGGTTCGGCCCGGGTTGGCGCGGCCTACGGCAACGTTGACGTCGCGTTAGGCTCCGGGCCGATCAGCATCGGACTGCCCACTGGCGCGTCCGCGCGCATCGACGTCACCAGCGGATCCGGACAGGTGCACTCCGACCTACCGGTCGACCGTGCCCCGACGGCCGGCACCCAATCAACGGATGTTCGAGCCCGCACCGGCAAGGGTGATATTCGACTACTGCGGGCTACGGCTGCCTGATCGGCTTTCGCTAGCGCGTCGCCGCGTGTCGTCGTCCAAGCACATCGCGAAGTCGTACCCGCTGGCCGGTGCGCAGAATTGCCCGCTGGTAGATAGCGGCGGCTAGGCGTGAGACGGCGATGGTAGCGAGCACGCTGAGCCCGACCGCGATGGCGAACTGCCACCAGTTGGCCTGGCCGAGGGCGACAAGTACCGGCATCGCGAACGGCGCGGTGAGCGGTATGTAGGCCAGGACATGCACGAACGTGGACGCGTGGCCGGAGCTGATCGCCGTCAACGAGGTGATGTAGCCAAGCACGATTGGCAGCTGTAAGGGAAAAGCCAGCGTCTGGACGTGTTCTTGCCGGGTAGCCAGAGAGCCAGCGGCGGCGTAAACCCAGCAGTAGAAGGCATATCCGAGAACGAGCCAGGTCACCGTGGCGAGCACATCAGTGGGATTGCTGCCGTGCAGAAGTTCGGAGCCGGTGGCGGCGCCGAGCCCAAGGGCAACAGCAAGGATCAACGTAGCCTGGAAAAAGGCAACGATGCCGATCCCAATGACCTTGCCGGCCAGCAATTGACGAGGCCTCAAGGTGGCAAGCAGAACTTCGACGACGCGGCTGGATTTCTCCTCGACGACGCCCAAAAGAATCCAGGTGCCGTATTGGCCCAAGAGAATAAACAGCAGAATCAGCCCGTACAAGGTGGTGGCGTGGCTGGCCTGGCCGTGATGGGCAGGATGCAAACTGGTCACGGCTAGCGGTACCGGATGAGTAAGCGCAGCGGCCTGTTGCGGAGACAAGCCAGCGGCCAGCAGGCTGGCTTGCAGGCTGATGGTGCCCGACAATGCCTGCACCACAAGCGCGGTGGCCGAGGTGTCGCCCGAGTCGAGCGCGGTCTTCACGATCAGTCGTTTCGTGTCGACGATCGCCACATCGATGCGGTCGCTGTCCAGGTCCTGTTCGGCGGTCGCCAGATCCGGTTCGGACGTCACTCGCACTGTGCCGCCCAACGCCGGCCCAATAGCCACGATGGTTTGCCGCAGCGACGCGGACATACTGCCGACGACCCCGACAGTCTGGGTACTGTTTTTGCTGCCGTGGCGCAGCGAGGGGACGACGATCGCGGCCGCCACGGCCAGCAAGATGATTACTGTCCCGACTCGAAACAGCCGTCCCCGAGTGCGTTCGCGGACCTCTCGCTCGGCGACCAACGCCACGTCACCGTGGATTTGTACCCGACCAAACAATCTGGACGGTCTGGACGGTAAAACCGCGCTGCCTCGGCGTCGTCGCTTGGCCCGGAACACGGCAACCCCCGCCGCCGCCAGCACCAGATACGGCACGATCGACTTCATGTCGGCGTCCCGACCAACGACTCACGGAATACCTCAGAAAGCCGGCGCTGCTCGAACCCAAACCGCACAACCGGGCCGGCCCGCATCGCCGTGGCCAAAACACTCTGGGCGTCAGTGTCGTCGTCGAGTACCAGCCGTACCGCACCCCCATCGACCCGTGACACCCGAGCGCCGGGCAAGCCATCGGCCCAGGTGCCGCCGTGATCGCCATCAACCTTCACGACCAGTCGCCGGCTGCCGCGAGTGGCCAGCTCATCGACACTGCCCCGCGCAACCAACCGACCGTGGTCGATGATCACCACCGATGCGCAAAGATCTTCCACCAGGTCGAGCTGGTGGCTGGAGAACAACACCCCTCGCCCACTGGCGGCCTGCTCAGATAGCACCGCGCTGACCACGTCGATGCCGACCGGGTCGAGCCCAGACAACGGCTCGTCGAGGATCAACAGCTCCGGCTCATGCACCAGCGCGGCCGCAAGCTGCACCCGTTGCTGGTTGCCCAGCGACAACGACTCCACTTTGCTACCGGCCCGGTCGGCCACTCCGAGTCGCTCCAGCCAATGCATCGTCGCCGACCGAGCATCGTTGATTGTCATCCCGTGTAACCGAGCCAGGTAATGCAACTGGTCACTGATCACCATGCCCGGGTACAGGCCTCGCTCTTCTGGCATGTACCCGAATCGGCGCCGCGCCGCCGCGTCCGCGAGTTGGCCATTCCAGCGCACTGTGCCGGAATCGAGGGCGACCAGCCCGAACACCGCTCGCATCGTGGTCGTCTTCCCCGATCCGTTCGGCCCGAGGAATCCCACCACCTCACCCGTCGGCACCGTGAACGACAGGTCATCGAGGGCGACCAGGTCGCCGTAACGGCGGGACACGCCATCGAACTCCAGAGCCATCAAGCCTCGCTTAGGACTGCGGTAGTCCGGTAATGGTTGCTACCGAGTCCAGCACAGTGGAGCCAATGCCAGTGGTACCACCGTATGCCGTCACCGACGTGAGCGTGGTCGCGTTGATTTTCAACCATGCATTGGTTGCGCCCGGCAAAGTTGTGGACGTGACGAGCAAAAGCGGTGCGCCGTTCAATGCGCTGCATTCCGCCGCGACCGCGGCGTCAGACCACTCCTGGCCATTGGCGAGCGCGACACGTGACGTGGCGGGGAAGAACCGCGCCGCGACGTCAGATGCCGTCGCGTAACGGTCGGCGCCGGTGACCGACGTCGCGCCCGGATCGGCAGCGGCAGCGGGGCCGCCAACCGCGTACCGGACGATCCCAGGATGAGCCGTGAGCCAGTTGTTTGTCGCGGTGGCGCTATGGTTCGCGGCGGTTAAAAGAATGACGCCACTCATGTGAACTGCGGCCGTTGCGGCCGTTAATGCGTCGGCGTCAACGAGTCCTGTCACTTCGAAGACGACAGCGGGCGCGCCTTTTAATGTGGTGATCTCGTCAGCGATGGCAACCGCGGTCTGATAACGGTCCGGGCCGCCAATGCGCTGGGTCGTATAGCCATCAGATTGCAACTGGCTTTCGACGGGGCCAAAGATCGCCGCCGTGCCGCCGAGCAGGTACACCGTGCCGGAGTTTCCCAGCAGGCGGTGGATTTCCTCAATCACACTGGCAGGCACGGCGTTAGGGTCGATGAGCAGCAGCGACGCGTTCGCCGCTGCCGCGAGTGGCGCACCGATGAGGCCATCGATAGCGTCGTTCTGGCCGACGAGCACGACGGCATTTGCCGTTGTGCCGACCGGGAATTCACTCTGGCTAGCGGCAATCGACGTCGATATTGAGTCGCTGCCGGCGACCCTGACGATACCAGTGGCCGAGGGCGGTATAGGCGTAGGTATGTGAACGGGGTGCAACCGGACGTCGACGGTATCGGTGGCGCCGATCGAGTTTTCGGTGCCGTCATTGACGACGAAGGTGATCGTTCGGTTTCCGGTCGTCGTGCTGGTCGTGGTGAACGTTACCGCGTCCAAGGTGTTCGCCCATTGCACATTCGTCGCGGTCGCGCCGGCTGACGTTAAGGTCAGCACACCCGTTCCGGCGTTATATGACGCGCCGATATTGCCGAATAGCGTCGCACTTGTGTTGGTAAACGCGAGTGTGTCACCGGTGTCGAAACCAGCACCGATCGTTGCCGTACCCGCCGCTTGAGTGATGGCGTCGAGATCGCTAACGGTTACACCGCCGTCGATAACAACGGGGTTCGCTCCGACGACGTAACTCCTCGTGCCTGCGGTGGTCACCACGATCGGCGTTTGATCAGTGTCAGCCACCGTTATCGTGCGGGTCGCGGCGTTGCTCGCATTGGCATTACCGTCGATCACATTAAAGGTGACAGTGCGGGTCGCGGTATTCGGCGTGACCGCGCTATCGGTATAGGTCGTGGCCGTCAGTGCCGCATTCCATTGAGTTAGCGTCGCGCCGCCCGATGACGTCAAGGTCAGCACGCCAGTGGTCGCGTTGTACGCACTGCTTACGTCGCCGAAGGTAGCGCCGCTGGTATTCGTGAATGCCAGCACATCCTGGCCACTGTGGAAGTTACCGGTAATCGATACCGTCGCCGAATCCAACGTCGAACTACTCGCGTCCGTCACCGTCACACCACTATCGACGGCAACCGGCGTCGACGTGGCGTTATCACCGGCGACGAACGCCGCCGAGCCAGAATCGGTCGTCACTACCGGCGGCACCGTCACCGCAACGGTGTCTGTCGCCGCCACACTGTTCTCCGTGCCATCATTGGTGGCGAAGGCGATTGTTCGGTTGCTGGTCGACGCGCTACTCGTGACGAACGTCACGACGTCAAACGTGTTAGCCCATTGCGCGTCCGTCGCGGTTGCCCCGGCGCTCGTCAGCGTCAACACGCCGGTTCCTGAGTTATAGGACGAGTTGATATTGCCGTACAACGTCGCACTCGTGTTGGTGAACGACAGCGTGTCACCTGAGTTGAGCCCGCTAGTGATCGACACCGTGCCCGACGCTTGCCTCGTGTTGTCGAGATCGCTGACGGTCACACCAGCATCAATAACAACCGAGCTCCCGCCGCTGACGCTATCGGTCGTACCGCCGGTGGCCACCACAACCGGCGTTTGATCAGTATCGGCCACAGTCACCGTGCGGGTCGCGGCGATGCTCGCGTTGACATTGCTGTCGGTGACACTAAAGGTGACGGTGCGGATCGCGGTATTCGGCGTGAGAGCGGTATCGGTATAGGTAGTCGCTTCGATAACAGTTTGCCATTGGGCGAGCGTGGCGGTATTGCCGGCCGAGGTCAGCGTCAACACACCGGTAATCGAATTATAAGAGCCCGTGATATTACCGAAAGTCGTGCCGCCGGTATTCGTGAATGCCAGCACATCCTGGCCGCTATGAAAGTTGCCAGTGATCGACACCGTCGCCGAATTAAGCGTCGACGTACTCGCGTCCACTACCGTCACACCACTGTCGATCGCCACCGGAGTCGACGACACGTTGTTGCCAGCAACAAACGCCGCCGAACCCGAATCGGTCGACACAACCGGCCGCACCGTCACCGCAACGGTGTCGGTCGCCGCCACGCTATTCTGGGCGCCGTCATTGGCGACAAAGGAAATCGTCCGGTTGCCTGGCGTCGCGGCCGAGCCAGCTGAGAATGTCACCGCCGACAATGCGTTCGCCCATTGCGCATCCGTCGCCGACGCCCCAGACGACGTCAACGTCAACACACCCGTCAAACTGTTGTACGACGCACTGATATTGCCGAACAGCGTCGCACTCGTGTTGGTGAACGCCAACGTGTCACCAGAGTGGAAGCCAGTGCTGATCGACACCGTGCTCGACGCTTGTGTGGTGTTGTCGGCGTCGGTGACGGTTACGCCACCGTCAATAGTCGTCGCTGCCATACCGCCGAGATAGTCCGTGATGCTGGCGGACGTAACGACGATGGGCGACTGATCCGTGTCGCCCACTGTGAGGAAACGTGCCACCGTGGCACTCGTGTTGCCGTTGTCGTCAGTTGCATTGAAGCTGATCGTGCGCGTCGAGGTGTTCGGCGTAAGGGCGGTATTGGTGTAAGTGACCGCGTCAAATACCGCTTGCCATTGGGCGATTGTCGCCGTATTACCGGCAGAGGTCAGCGTCAACACACCGGTAGTCGAATTATAAGAGCCAGTGATGTTGCCGAAAGTCGTGCCGCTGGCATTCGTGAATACCAGTACGTCCTCTGCACTGTGGAAGTTACTGGTGATCGACACGGTCGCCGACTCCAACGTCGAGCTGCTGACGTCCGTCACCGTCACACCACTATCGACTGCCACCGGCGTCGACGACGTGTTGTCACCGGAGACAAAAGACGTCGCGCCCGCATCGGTCGTCACGATAACGGGATCAGTCATGTTCACAGTGTCAGTTTCGGTCGCGCTATTCGACGTGCCATCGTTGACGACGAAGCCGATAATGCGGTTGCCGTAACTGGTGCTCGAACTCGAGAACGTTATCGCATCTAATGCATTTTCCCATTGCGAATTGGTTGCCGTCTGCCCGGCTGACGTCAGCGTTAGCACGCCCGTTCCCGAGTTATACGACGGGCTGATATTGCCGTACAACGTCGCACTCGTATTGGTAAACGTGAGCACATCGCCGGCGCCGAAGCCGCCACTAATCGAGACCGTGCCCGACGCTTGCGTGCTGTTATCGAGATCGGTGACCGTCACATCGCCGTCGACAGTCGTCGCGGACGCGCCGCCGGCGTAACTGGTGGTACCGCCAAAAGTAGTGATGACCGGCGACTGGTCAGTGTCTCCCACGGTGACATTGCGGGTGGAAGTGCCGCTGACGACGCCGTTATGGTCGGTAATAGTGAAGCTGATCGTGCGCGTCGAGGCGTTCGGCGTGACTGCGGTATCGGTGTATTTAACCGCCCTCAATGCCGCCTGCCATTGGGCAAGTGTCGCAGTATTGCCTGCGGACGTTAGCGTCAGCACCCCGGTAGCTGAGTTATAGGAGCCGCTCATGTTGCCAAAAGTTATGCCGCTGGTATTCGTAAACGCCAGCACGTCCTCGGGGCTATGGAAGTTGCCGGTGATCGACACAGTCGCTGAATTAAGCGTCGGCGTACTCACGTCCGCCACCGTTACGCCACTGTCGACCGCCACCGGCGTCGACGACGTGTTGTCACCGGCGACAAAAGACGCCGAACCCGAATCGGTCGTCACACTCGGGGGTGCGGTCAAATCGACGGTGTCAGTCGCAGCTTGGCTGTTCGACGTCCCATCGTTGACGACGAAACCAATAGTACGGTTGCCATAACTGCTGCTCGAACTCGAAAACGTCACCGCCGAAAGCGCGTTTCCCCATTTCGCGTTGGTCGCCGTCTGCCCTGCCGAGGTCAGTGTCAGCACACCGGTTCCCGCGTTGTACGACGCACTGATATTGCCGAACAGTGTCGCGCTCGTGTTAGTGAACGCCAATGTGTCGCCTGCCTGGAAGCCAGTGCCGATCGACACCGTACCCGACGCTTGCGTAGCGTTGTCGCTGTCGGTGACCGACACACCGCCGTCGATTGTCGTCGCGGGCGAAGTCGCCTCGTTATTTTTCGTGCCACCGATGGTCGTCACGATCGGGCTCTGCTCAGTGTCGGCAACGGTGACATTCTTAGTTGCGGTATTGCCGCCGGTGAAGCCGTCGCTGGTAACCCTGAAGCTGACCGTACGGGTCGCCGTGTTCGGTATAACCGCACTATCGGTATAGGTGACAGCGTCAAACGCCGCCTGCCACTGCGCGATCGTGGCGGTGCCACCGGAGGAGGTCAGCGTTAAAACGCCCGTGCCCGAGTTATACGAACTGCCGATATTTCCGTAGGTCGTGCTACTGGTATTCGTAAACGCCAGCACGTCCTCGCTGCTGTGGAAATTACCGGTAATCGATACGGTCGCCGTCGTCGCGGTGGTCGAATCGCCATCGGCCAGTGCCATCCCGCTATCGACAGTGACTGGCGTCGACGGCGTTTGCGCGACGTCGTTGCCCTCAGTGAATGCCGTGCTGCCGCCACTGGAGGTCAGCGCAGGCGGGGAACTAAGGTCGTTGTAAGAGAAATTGTTCAGCGACGGGATGAAAAAGCCGCTGTCGCCGCTGTCGAGAATCTTCATCGACGTGACGGCCTTGAAATTCGCATTGCCGGAGAGATCGACGTGACCACTCAGCTGCGATCCCGACAGCGTCACCTCCTGGCCGCTATTGCCATTCGGTATCACCTCGATGATGCCAGTGCTAAAACCATCGTCGAAATCGAAGCTGCTAACCGTCATGGGATCGCCGTTGGCGAGGGTCATTGTGACCTCGGTCATCGGAGTGTCATCCAGCGCATTGAGAGTCAGCACGCCGTCGCTCGGACCACTCGACAGCGGCGCGCCCTCGTCCACCGTCTCGACGTCCGTCGTGACCGCGCCATCCGTCGTATAGGTGATGCCGTCGAGGGTGAACGACGCGGTGGACGTCGCAATCGTCGTTCCGCCGCCACCAGCCGCATACGCGTCGTACGTCTCGATCGACCCGCTAGCGAATGCCCGCGCGCCGGGCACAGTGATGACAGCGATCGCTACCGCCCCCGCAGCCATGACTCGGATGCTGCTATGTAGTCGCACTGTTCACCCCCTTCGCCAAGCCTCGGCCTTTTCATACCTACTTCGCGCGACTTTAGACCCGGACAGGGCAAAAGATCCGGAAACTCGCAGGCGATATCTGAGGTGTTTCGCTACGAAGTGTGGCTACTGAGCCGATCAAGAGTTGCCCGACCGATGGTTGCGTACGAGTTTCGGCCTTGGTCGGATAGACCAATCTCCAGCAACATGAGGGCGAAAAGCACCGCCCAGCCGAGGGTTCGTTTGTGGAGGTCCGGGTCAAGCCGACCGTATGCGGCCATGAATATCTCGACTTGTGGTGTCGGCAACAACATCCACGCGGCCGCAAGGTCAGTTGCGGGGTCTCCCGAACACAGGTCACCGAAATCGATGACACCGCTGAGCGTTCCGGCATCGATGAGCAGGTTCGCTGGATGCAGATCACCGTGCAGCCAGACTGGTGGATCACTCCATGGCTGTGCCGTCACCGCGTCTTGCCAAATATTGTGGGCGGCCGCTACGTCACACTCGGCGGCGAGATTATCGATGCGCTCATTAAATGTGGCGGTTCGGGCTGCGATCGAGATTCCCCGATAAGGATTGGCGGGCGCATCCGGCGGCGCTTCTTTGTGCAGCGCCCACAGGAAGCCAGCAAGTCGTTGCGCGGCGTCGGCCGGCTCGGTAACCACAGCGACGTCCCCGGGAGTGCCGCCTATCCACGGGACGATCGACCATGACCAGGGATAGCGCGAGGACGGTTTTCCTAACCTATAAAGCACTGGAATGGGCAACGGTAAAAGTGGCAGCCGAGGTAACCAGCGATGCTCATGCAGAGCCAGCGGTGCGGCCGCCGCGCGGCGTGGCAGTCGAACAAGCAGCTCCGCACCCAGCCGCCATACGTTGTTGTCCCATCCGGAGCTAAGTTCCGTCAGCGGTAGGTCAGCGAGATCGCCGTGCTGTTGGCTGACCAATTCTTGGACTAGGCCTTGGTCGATTGTTACCTCAGCCTCTGGTGATTTCACCTACGTGACTTTATCGGAACGCCACACCTTCTAAATCAAGGTCGGTAACGCCGTGGACAGGAATGTCGGCTGCGGCCTTGACTCAGGGCTACGCCCAGCTGAGTCGGTGCAGTCGCATGGCGTGGCATAACGACGGGTCGTCGATATCGATTCGTTCACTAGCACTCGCGGTCAGCCGCGATGAACTGTCGCCATCGTCAGGTCGTTCAAAAATTGCCCACAGCAGTAGGTCATCGCCATGGCGCGATTCAAATTGCACACCTGCGAGAGGACCATCTTCAAGGTCTGGACTCTCCTGGAGGTAAATCCATGCGGCAACGGACTGAGTGAATTCACGAGGTTCCGCCAGCCGGATCGCAGCAGCGTCAACATCAGGCAAGCGAAGGCGGATCGCCTGCGCATGGAAATGTTGGCGCAACGTCGGCAACGACTCTTTATTACCTGGAATGGCATACCAGCCAGTGAGGATTGCCTCGCCTACCAGTCGCGGGACGAGCCAACTTATTGGTAGGCTACCTGCCGCCGCAGTTGGATACAGAGCCGCGTCGCCAGCTTCTACATCGATCACTGCTAGCTCTTCCGCGATGGCGGGATCAGGTCGAAACGGCGCCAACACCTCAAGGAAACAGGCTAGCCGAGTATCACCGACATACAGCGTGCGCCAACGCCCGACCGGATCATCCCAACGGCCGGAGAACACACCGTTCTCGGCATATTGCCACGGCGTCCACCCCCACGGAACAGGCGCATAACCCACTCGATGGACATGCCGACCATCTGCCGCCGCACAAGCAAGAGGACCAGCTTCGGTACTGGCAAGCCGCATCAACCAACAGCACCAAACTGGCGGGCAGCCGCGAGCACCTGCGGACCAACCTCATTAACATCACCGTCGCGCAATAAACGCGCGGGTGACCGGTCGCCAAGTTGAGGATTCAACCCCTGAAACCAGGCTTGAATAACGCCAGGAGTATCACGTTCGGATAGCAGCCTCGCGACCTGATAAGCAACACGGAGTCGCTGCAAAGTGGCAGCATTGGCGATCTCACGTTGCCCATCAGCCCACTGTCGCACAGCCCGAGTTTCCTTGACCCCACCCAGGTAGGCAACCAAAGCAGCGCCAAGCAAATCTCGAAGCTCCTTGACCAAGACCGGCGGCTCAAGGCGAACCGCCATGGCATAGGCAGCCAGATCTGGCCGAGCGGGCGTAACTGTCATGACAACTCATCTACCATACGAGAACCCTACCTGATCACAGGTCAAATCACAACCAGTTCGACAATCGGACCAGTCCGGCCAAGAGCCTGGCCGCGACAATCTCGGCATAATGCTGGTGTGCCACCCAACTCGCGTCGTGAGCACGGGAGCGATTCCGAAGCCGTCGCCGACCCGATCGACCGGGCTTGGGGCACGCATAGGCAAGCGGACATCTCGGTTAGAAGATAATCGCCGGATGCGTTCGTTCGAGGACTTGGTCGCTGAAGCCGACGAGGTGTCTGTCGAAGGCTGGGATTTCTCCTGGCTGAAGGGGCGGGCCACTGAGGAACGGCCCGGATGGGGCTATGCCCGCGCCATGGCTATCCGGTTGAGCCGCGCCCGAGCGGCACTCGACCTGCAGACAGGCGGCGGGGAGGTTTTGGCCGAAGCAGGAACGTATCCACCAGTCACCGTCGCCACCGAAGCGTGGCCGCCGAACCTTGCTGTCGCCACCGGCCGCCTGCACCCCCTCGGTGTCACGGTCCTCAGTCACGACGGAGAGTCGGCGCTGCCATTCGCGGATGGATCCTTTGACCTGGTGACCAGCCGCCATCCGGTGAGTACAGACTGGGCCGAGGTAGCGCGGGTAATGACACCCGGTGGCACGTACTTCTCTCAGCAGGTCGGCCCGGCCAGCATGGCTGAACTCAGCGAAGTGTTCCTCGGGCCCTCACCAGACGCTGGTCGCTCGCGGCGGCCAGAAGACGCCCGCGCAGCGGCAAAAGCATGCGGCCTCGACGTTATCGACATGCAGACCAGGACGCTGCGCGCTGAGTTTCATGATGTCGGAGCGATCGTCTACATCTTGCGTAAATGCGTGTGGTGGGTACCGGATTTCTCCACCGACCGCTACCTCGACACATTGCGGAAACTACACCAGCAAATAACCCGCGAGGGTCCATTTATTGCGCACGCCAGCCGCTTCCTCATCGAAGCCCGCAAACCCGCACCGCGCGTATCAGTCACTTCGCGACATGAACACGGGAGCGATTCTGAAGCGGTCGTCGACCCTGTCGACACAACGCTGGCGACATACCAGACGGCTGCCCGACGTTACCTCGATACATTCACGCCACTGCCTGCGCTCGTGACATTCCTCGACCGGTTTGCGGAACTGGTCGGCGATGGCACCGTCTTGGAACTAGGCAGCGGCTCAGGATGGGGCGCGCGTTACCTCGAAGATCGCGGACTTACGGTTATTCGGACCGACGCCACCCAGGCATTCATCGACGTCATGCTCGCAGACGGCCATCAGGCAAAGCTGCTTGATATCCGCACCGATGATCTCGGCGGCCCATACGCGGCAGTCCTCGCGGACGCAGTTCTGCTACACCTCAACCGAAATCAGTTCACTGACGTTATTACGCGGGCGCGTGGTGCCGTCGTCCCTGGCGGGGTATTTGCCTTCACCGTCAAGGAAGGTGACGGCTCGGCGTGGACCCAGACCAAACTCGACCTGCCACGCCACTTCACCTACTGGCGCGAAGCGCCACTCCTCGAAATCCTCGACCGCAGCGGCTGGTCAGTTGCCTCACTCGACCACATACGCGGTCGCACCGAACCATGGCTCTACGTACTCGCCCGAGCCACATAGTCACTTGCGCAAACGCGTAAACCTTGTCGAACTCAGTTGCTTGGCGAGCCAGCGGCGTTTGGTGTCGCTACGGCGACATGCGCGTGCGCCCACTGCTTCGTGTTCGGCGATCTGACCAGCAAAGTCGGGCCCGAAGCGCCACCAGCATTTCCGGGGTCCGACACATAGATGCTGCCGTCTGGCGTCTGGGCAACACCCGCTGGTCGCAGGGATATCCCGGCGAACTTCTCAGCGGCGAAGTCAGTCATCGTGGTGACCTGGCTACCGGTGATGGTGTCGAGCTGAAAACTGTAGAGCGCGGCGAGAACCGCACCACCCAAGCCCGAACTGAGCCCAGCCACGCTGACGTAGGTTTCGGGACGGATGACAGTCATCACGCCCGCAGCGGTGCGTCGAAGAAGTAGTTTCGGTGACATGTTCGCCAGGTACATGTCACCGGCCTTGTCGAACGCGAGTGCCGTAGGCGAGAAAGCCAATGCCGACAACGACGCGGGAAATTGAGCAGCCGATTTTCTACCGGCATCGGCACTGACGACGACGTGCAGGATCCCATCAGCCGAAACGCTATCTACCTGACTGCTTTCGGTGAAATACAGCTGCCCACCGGGGGCAAGTGCCACCGCAAAAACAGAAGATAGCGGTTGCGTGTTCGCCGGCTGACCATCGACCGGGTCATCTAGCTTTCCATCACCCGCGATCGTCCGAATATTGCCAGACGGCAATATTTCCCGAATCCGGTTGTTGCCGCTATCGGCAAAGAAGATAGTCCCGTCTGCCGCGACAGCCATCCCTCGGGGATCATTAATTTGTGCCGCAGTCGCCGGGCCGTAATCGCCTGCGAACCCGGTCGTTCCAGTTCCGGCGACCACTTGTAACTGACCACCAGGCAGCTGGCGCAGAATCTGCTGCCGCGCATCGTCGGCGATCAGCAGGTCACCGTGAATGTCGACGCCGAGCGCCCCTGGTGCTTGCAACGCGACCGGCTCTATTTGCCCCCGACCTGTCCGCCCGTGTTGACGCAACCACATGTGCGTTACGCCTACGACTCCGACAACCAATGCCACCACGCATGTTGCCGATGCGGCAAGGACCACGTTTCGGCGTCGTGAATATGCGCGCATCTGCGGCAGCACGGTAATCAGTCACCCTTCACATTCACGATTTGGCGCAGAGTGTGGCGAACTTCGACAAGGTCGGCAGCGTCTGCCATCACCTGATCGATGTCTTTATACGCGGCCGGTATTTCATCGATGAACGCGTCGGTGTCGCGGTATTCAATACCGACCATTGCGGTTCGTAGGTCCGCAACAGTGAACTGGCGTCGGGCCGCCGACCGTGAGAAATTGCGTCCCGCGCCATGCGGTGAAGAGTTCAGCGATAACCGATCACCCTTTCCGACGACGACGTAACTCGCCGTCCCCATCGAACCGGGGATCAAGCCAGGTCGACCGGCCGACGCCTCGATGGCACCCTTGCGCGACACCCATACTTTCTTTCCGAAATGCTCCTCAATCTGGGTGAAGTTGTGATGACAGTTGATTCGATCGGCTTCGACTACGGCCGCACCGATCCACGTCTGGAAGCAATTGATGACCCTGTCCATCATCTCCTCGCGATTGAGCAGCGCGAACTTCTGGGCCCAACGCAGATCGCGCATGTACGCCCAGAACTGATCTGTTCCCTCGACGAGGTAAGCGAGATCTGGGTCTGGCAAATCGATCCACCATTGCTTGCACAACTGGCGCGCGACGCCAATGTGATGCTGGGCGATTTTGTTACCGACACCACGCGAACCAGAATGCAAGAACAGCCAGATTCGTTGCTCTTCATCAACGGTGACCTCGATAAAATGGTTACCTGAGCCCAATGAACCCAACTGTAGCCGCCAATTTCCGGAGAAGCTGTCGTAATCAATCTCTGCGGCCGACTCCAAATCAGCAACGCGCACTTTCGCAGTATCGGTCAGCGCAATGTTGTACTTTCCTGCCGACAACGGGACGGCGGCCTCGATCGCTACCCGCAGCGCGCGCAGTTCGACACCAACGATGTCCGCCGCAGTGAACTGCGTGCGTACTGCGATCATGCCGCAGCCAATATCGACGCCAACCGCAGCCGGGATAATCGCACCCAGCGTCGGAATGACCGACCCCACGGTCGCGCCCTTGCCGAGATGCGCATCGGGCATCAACGCTAGATGCGGGAACACGAACGGCATATTCGCCGTCCGCCGCGCCTGCTCAAGTGACTCCGCTTCGAGTACCGAAGCCCAACTGATGAGCCGCTTTCCCAACTGCTCACGCATCGTGCATAACCTTTCCTTGGTGAAGTAAACAAAGTATGTCCGCCCAGCAGGAGTCGAACCTGCATCCCCGGCTTCGTAGACCGGTGTCGTATCCGTTGGACCACAAGCGGCTGCCGCCGAGTACCACTCGACGAAGCGAGATGAGACGACAACGGCTAGCCGAACGGGGTGCTACGACCCTGCGGAGCGACGACCACGCACACCGATGCCAGCCGAGGGATTTTCCCGTCGGCCTGGCTCGCGTCTCTTGGCCTGATACGTCATAGCTGAATCGTCGGGCACCTGTCCGTCCACTGTCAACGCACTTTCGCCTCGACAGAGGCTTTCGCTCCGCCACATCAAATAATTCGGCCACTTCGCTCAGACGCCAGAACATCGTCAGCTACCGTTTCCCAGCTGTACACCCGCCATGGGTAAGATCGCCCTCATCGAGATCACAGCACGGCAAAACGGGGAGACGGCGGCTATCGGTAAAGAGCGCACGCCAACCAATCTGCCTGTCGCCATCGTGAGCACACGGACCCGCCATGAGGTACGGCCGTGACAGAACTTTCCGCACGAGCCGGCAACCTCACGACTGGAAACGCCGCGGACGACACATCGGATGCCGCCAATACGATGGCTCATCCTCAAGCGCATATTTCGACGAAGGCAACGGCGGCGTCTCCTCCCGATCTGCGCGTTCCCGCTATCAGCATCATTCTGGTCGTTGCCGTCGCCGCTGGCGCACGTGCGCAGGGAGCTTTCTACCCGGTTGGCCGGTTGCTTGTCGGCGGCCTTGTCGTGGCTGCCTGCATAGTCAGCGTGATCCAGCACCTTCGAGTATCGACACGTACCTCGAGAGTGCCATCGCGCGTATCCCTTGTCACCGCACCTGTCATACTCACCGCGGCATTGACGGCGTGGACGATTGTCAGCGCTGTCCTATCGCATCACTGGGTTCGCGGGCTGGCTCCAGTAGCGTTATTACTCAGTGTATGTGGTGTCGCTATTGTCGTCCGGCGCCTTCCACGTGGAGACCAACTTTGGCTCGTGGACGGTCTTATCGCTGTCGGCGTTGCCGTCGCGCTGTGTGGTTGGGCCGGCGTCGCGCTCCATCTGCACACGTTCGCCCATGTTGACCAGCATCTGTGGCGCGCATTCACCACCATTACCTACGCTAACGCCAGTGCCGGCGTGCTCGCGCCACTAGCCATAATGGCGGTGGCGCGCCTAGCCGCCACCGGACCGGGCGGCGCATTTCGACCTGTCACGCTACGAGCACTCGCAACGGTTTTGCTGATCCTCGGTACCTTTACGACTCTAAGCCGGGCCGGCATCATCGCGATGATTCTCGGCATGCTCGTCCTCGCGGTGACAGGTCGCGGCACAGCGTTACTGCAAGCGATGACAGTAACCGCGCTCGGTACGGTGATATGCGCGGCCGGTCTCGTCACCAGCATTCCCGACACGAGCGGCACGCACCCGGCGACCGCGCTCGTGAGCCTGGTCTTGGGGTCGGCCATCGCGGTGGCCGGTTACTCACGCGCCGCGAGTCTTCGCGCATTGACTATCGGCATAAGCGCACTCATTGCCGTGGCCACTATTGCCGCGTTAGCCCTCTCTCGTATTGGCACAATCGGAAACGCTGTCAGTGCCATCGCGCGTCCACGATTGTCCTTGCAATCAGGCGACCGCGGGCACGAGTGGTCGTCCGCATGGCACGCGGCAATCACGCATCCTTGGTTCGGCGTCGGGCCGGGTTCGGGATTACTGCAGTGGCATGTGAGTAGCGACTCGGTCATGGTCGATCAGTTCGCGCACAACGAATACCTGCAGGTCGCCTGGAAAGGCGGCTTCGTCGCGCTGCTGTTGCTCATTGCGCTCGCAGCTTGGACATGTCAGCGCATTGCCGCTACACGTCCGGTCGAGAATGCGCGAGAAGGTGTGGACGCCTACCTCTGGCAAGCCGTTGTCGGCGCCTTGGCCGCGCTCGTCGTCGGGAGTGCCTTCGATTTCCTTTGGCACACCGCCATTATTCCCCTGATCGGCGCCGTGCTGATCGGAGTAGGACTCACCAACAAGGAGGCACGCACATGAAGAAGCGCACGGCTTGGATCGGTGTAGCAGTCGCGGCAGGTTCATTGGTCGCCAGCGCGGTACCGGCGATGGCGGCAGTCACAGTTTCGTCACCACCCGCGGGGGTCTACGTCCACATCGACAACGGCGCCAAGATATCCGCTCGGGGAGCCGCGATAACCGTGCGCTTGTCGATCGTTTGCCCGAGTCATTCTAATGCGTATTTGTTCACTAGTGTTTCCGAGCGCTCGGGCAAGAGCATCGCTATCGGTTCACAACAAAAGTCGATAACCTGCACCGGCATTCCGCAAACGGTCACTGCCTATTTGCAGTCGGCCAATCGGCCTTTCGTGGTGGGCTCAGCGTCAGTATCCACTGACTTCCAGGTGTACAACAACACCACCAGCGTGGACCTCACGGCTCACGGAACCAGGTCGATCGTCAAGTAAGACCGCGCGCCCTCGTTATCTGGTGGGTGTGCGACGCTCCGTTCGTCACGAGCGCCGCACACCCACCGGTCGAAATACGGCGAGTGACGGCCCACTCGCCACTGGGCATCTGACATTCGCTTCGTTGCTCAGATCGAATCTCCCGCAGTTCGGCAGCCTGAAGTGGTAGATCTAACAACTCATGTGTTCATTCGCACATACAAGCTGTTAACATGTGCGAATGGAGAGCTCGGAACGCCTAGCGTTAGTCATCGACACGGTGCAACGAGAGGGCAAGGTCGGCGTTGCCCAAATGGCCGAGGTTGCTGGCACTTCGGAGATGACGATTCGGCGAGACCTTGAGCAGCTGGCCGCCCAAGGACTCGTACGCCGAGTACGTGGCGGGGCCATCAGCCTGATGCTGCGTGGCGACGAACCGCCTTTCAATGTGCGGGCCGCTGAATCGACCCAAGCCAAGGTGCGCATCGCCGCCGAGGTCAATCGGTTACTTCTCGACGGCGAAGCAGTGGTCATCGATAGTGGTACGACCGGTCTCGAAGTAGCTCGCGCTATTGCGGGACGTCGAATGACTGTCGTCCCGCTGTCGTTGCATGCGGCGCTTGCCCTCACGTCGTCAGCACCTACTGTCGTCGTCATACCTGGCGGCGAACTGCGCCCGATTGAGCTGGCGCTCGTCGGTCCAATGACCGAGAGCGGCATACGCTCTTTGCGATTTGATACTGCGGTTATTACCTGTTGTGGATTATCGACGACCCATGGCTTAACCGCGCACGACCTTGTCGAGGCGGCGGCGAAACGAGCGGCTATCGAGTCGTCGCGGCGAATAGTTGTGGCCGCGGATGCGGAGAAGTTCGCGCGCACCGCGCTCGCGGCTATCTGCGCGATTGACCGCATCGACGTCCTCATCACCGATTCGCGCGCTCCAGCGAATGAAGTCGCTGCCATCGAGCGGCTGGGGGTCGAGGTGCGATGTGTCTAAGGTAACCGCCAGAGTCGCGGTAACGGCAATGTTCGCCGCGAATGGCCTACTCTTCGGGTCCTGGACGGCACATATCCCGCAGCTAAAGGGACACCTGCGTTTAAGTGACGGCGCGCTCGGACTCGCGCTCTTGGGTGCGCCAGTCGGTTCAGTTATCGCGCTAGCCGCGACCGGATTCGTGCTTGCTCGTTTCGGCAGTCGCACCGTAGTTTCTGTCGCGCTGGTCGGCTATTGCCTGACCGGCATCGGGGTTGGTACATCAACCTCGATGGCGGAGCTGTTCGGTTGGCTCGCATTATGGGGAGCCTTTCAAGCCTCGATGGACGTCGCGATGAACGCGCAGGGTGTCGCGATAGAACGGGCTATCGGCAAGCCGATCATGTCTGGACTCCACGCGTCGTGGAGTATCGGCGCGCTCGCCGGCGCCGGAGCCGGTGTTATCGGTGTCGCGCTTGGCGCGAGCTTGAGTATCCAACTCGCGACGCTGGGCGTGCCGACCTTGTTGATTATCGGCCGCCTTTCACGGACTCTCCTCGTCGACAAGGCACCGCGAATGAAACGTGGACCACACGCACACATTCCCATCGGCGTCGTCTTACTTAGTCTCGGTTTTATCGCCTTCGCGAGCATGCTCGCCGAGGGTGCTATCGCGGACTGGTCCGCTGTGTACTTACGCAATTCATTGCACAATACGAACGCGGTGGCTGGTCTCGCTTACGCCGCTTTCGCGTTTGTGATGGTCACGACGCGCCTTTTCGGCAATAAACTCGCGCGACGTTTCGCTCCACGCCGACTTATCGCGACACTCGCGGCTACCGGTTCGATCGTGATGATGTTGGCGCTAGTAGAAGGCGGCACGGCAGCGGCGATTTTCGGTTTCGCCGCGCTGGCCGGCGCATTCGCACTCGTCGTGCCAACCGCTTTCAGCGCTGCCAGCAGGATCCCGGCCCTGCAACCCGGCACGGCCATCGCCATCGTGTCTGCTATCGGCTGGATCGGTCTGATGGCAGGCCCGCCCCTCATCGGCGCATTGGCCACCAGATTCTCGCTCCGGGTCGCGCTCGTACTCCTACCAGCGCTCGCGGCGACGATCGGCGTTGCCGCGTTAGCCTCCCACGCGCTCGACCCTGTATCTGCCGACTCGGCCTGACATTTCCCGGTTTGGTCGGAGATGTATCAGCAGCCGCCCAGCCAACTCTGTATCGATGCCAGGCCAACAAAGCCCTGGCAGACAGACATGGTTCGAGCGGACAGGTCCTTCCCTACCCAACGGTCACTGACAAACCATGCGGAAAACACCACGTCGAGAATTCGGCCCTGGATGGATGGAGGGCTACCTGACGGCAGCTCATGAAGTGAAACCTACGGCTCTATCAAGCATCGAGGGGAAAACGAAGTGAATCGAAATCTGTGCGGCCTCGTCGTCGCAGCCATCGTCGGACTTGGGACGGTTGCGACACCGGCCTTTGCCGCTGCCACCCCCGCTCAGGCGCCTGCCGCCTCGCAGCCGACGGTAACCGGGCAAGTTGTTCCGGCGGTCCATCTGGCCCCGAAAACCTGCGGCAAGTGCGACTCTTTAGTCTCCGGGTCTTCCAGCGGTAACTGGTCCGGGTACGTCAAGACAGGCAGCAACTTCAGCTCCATCTCGGCAACATGGACGGTACCCACCGTCAGCTCGACGGGATCGACCAACAGTGCCTCGTCAACGTGGGTAGGAATCGACGGCTGGTCGAACTCCTCGCTTATTCAAAGCGGCACGGAACAAGACTGGAATGGCTCCACTAAGTCGGCCTCGTATTACGCCTGGTGGGAGATTCTGCCAGCGAACGAAACCTTCGGATTCAGCGTTTCACCCGGCGACAACATCGTCGCCTACATCAACAAAGCCAATGCGACGCAATGGACGATCTACTTGTTGGACCGCAACAACGGGAAGACGATCTCCCAGACCGAGTCCTACAGTGGCCCGCGGACATCAGCGGAATTCATCCAGGAAGCCACCACCGAGAATGGCTCGATTGCTCCGCTGGCCCACGACTCTACGGTGAACTTCTACAACACCCGAGTAAACGGGAACAGTCCGTCGCTGACGAGCAGCGAAGTCGTCACCATGGACCAAAACAGTTCCCAGGTTTCGACGCCGTCCGGCCTGAATGAAGCGGCTAACGGTTTCTCGGTGAAATACGGCGCCAGCGCGCCTTCAGCGCCAACGACACCGGCATTCCAGCGCCACACGAACGGCGCGATTTACTCCTCGACCGGTGTCGCCTGCAGCAGTACCGGCTGCCCGGGCTGGAACGAACTCGACAACAACTCAGCCGATGTTCAAATCGCCGCCGGTGCTGGCTCGGTATTCCAACGTCACTCTGACGGTTCGATTTGGGAATGGACCGGAGCAGCCTGTACGTCGGTCTGTGATGGCTGGATCGAGCTCGACAACAACGCAGCCGATATCGGGATCGTGGCCGGTTCGGGATCGGTTTACCAGCTGCACAGCAATGGCAGCATCTGGCGTTCAACCGGCTCACCTTGCATCGGCACTAGCTGCCCAGGCTGGATCGAGCTCGACAACAACCCGGCGGCAAAAGCAATCGCGGCCGGCGGTGGCACCGTCTACCAGTTGCACACCAATGGCTCCATCTGGCGTTCAACTGGCGTCGCATGCAGCGGCACCTCGTGCCCAGGCTGGACCGAACTCGACAACAACCCAGCAGCCAAGGCGATTTCGGCCAATGCTTCTACGGTTTATGAGTTGCACACCAATGGCAGCATCTGGAAGTCAACCGGCGTCGCATGCAGCAGCACCGGTTGCCCAGGCTGGACCGAACTCGACAACAACCCAGCAGCTACCAGCATTTCCGCCGGCGGTAGCACCGTCTATCAGTTGCACACCAATGGCAGCATCTGGCGTTCAACCGGCGTTGCCTGCAGCGGCGCGTCGTGCCCCGGCTGGACCGAACTCGACAACAACCCAGCAGCCAAGGCAATCGTTGCTTCGTCGAGCACGGTTTATGAGTTGCACACCAATGGCTCCATCTGGAAGTCCACCGGCGTTGCGTGTAGCAGCACCGGTTGCCCAGGCTGGACTGAGCTGGACAACAACACCGCGACAACAGCTGTCACGGTTTCCAACGGAAGCTAAACAACTGAGTTGCTAAAGCAAGTCCGCTCGCCCTCATACCATGAGGGCGAGCGGACTTGCTTAGTTTTCAGAGAAACTGGCCGGACCCCGTGTATTGGTCCATGGTTTGTGGGAGTTGTTTATTGGTGGGTGCAGGCGGCAGCGTAGCGGGCGGGTGTTTGGTAGCCCAGTGCGGAGTGTCTGCGGTGGTGGTTGTATTCGTCTTTCCAGTCGCTGATCACGACGCGGGCTTGTGCCAGTGACCAGAAGATGTTGATGTTCAAGCATTCATCGCGGACTTTGCTGTTGAACGATTCGACGTAGCCGTTGCGCCATGGTTGTCCTGGTGGAATGTATGACAGGTCGACGCGTTGGCCGGCCCAGTCGGCCATCGCCGTGCAAACGAGTTCTGGTCCGTTGTCGGCTCGCAGCACAGCGGGGTAACCGCGGTTGCTGGCGAGGCGGTCGAGTTCGTCGATGAGCTTGTCGCCGGTGATGGAACGTTCGACGAGCCCGCCGAGGCATTCACGGGTGTGATCATCGATGATCGAGGCAATCTTGATGGGTCGGCCATCGGTAGTGGCGTCGAACTGGAAATCGATCGCCCATACCTTGTTCGGCGCGTCAGCGTTTGGTGTGTCTAGTGCGGTGGATGCCCCCAGGCGCTTACGGCGGCGCCGTTGTGGCACGCGTAGGCCCTCTTCACGCCACAGTCGTTGGATCTTCTTGTGGTTCACCCCAGCCCAGCCTTCGGCTCGGGCGTCGTGATAGGCACGCCGGAAACCCCACCGAGGATGGGCTTTCGCATACTCACGTAACCAGGTTCGCAATGCCGCGTCGGGATCAGCAGGTGAGCTGCCGAGTGGCTGGTGGCGTTGGGTGGTCCGGTTTTGCCCGGTCACCCGGCAGGCGAACCGCTCCGACACGCCCATCACGTCGATGAGGTGGTGAACGGCCGCCCGCCGGCGTGCCGGGCTTAGAAGTTTCCAGTGATGATGGTGGTGGTGCTGGCCGGGGGTCTGACCCGGAAGTTTCCTGGCCGTTGTTTGGTGCCTTTCTCAGGACCTGTCGACTTTCGCCGGCCAGCACCGTGACCCGAATTTAACCGTGAGTTTTCGCCGCGCGCTGTGACCTCATAGGAGCGTGCTGCCGAGCAGCCCATCACTGGCTTGTCCATCTCGTCGGCGAACTCACCATGAGATGAGGACAACGAGAAATGGCAGGCAAGGCTCGCACCATCATCGGTGGCGTTGACACCCACAGCGCCACCCATCACGCCGCAGTTATTGATGGGTTTGGCCGTCTCCTCGCCGACGCGCAGTTTCCCGCGAGCCCTACCGGATACGCGGCACTGCTCGTCTGGATGCGGACCAAGGGACGACTCGATCGCGTCGGCATCGAAGGTACCGGTTCCTACGGCGCCGGCCTGGCACGTCACCTGCACGCACAGGGTGTGGTCGTGCTTGAGGTCCCGAGGCCGGATCGACGTCTGCGGCGACAGCGTGGCAAAAGTGACCCCATCGACGCCGAAGCTGCGGCCCGCACCGTGTTAGCCGGTCGAGCCAGTGGCGCACCGAAGTTGGCGACTGGACCAATAGAAGCGATCCGCATGCTCCGTGTCGCGCGCAACGGCGCACTGAAAGCCAAGACCGCAGCGACCAACACCTTGATAGCCGTGGTTGTCACCGCACCCGAGCCTTTACGTGGACAGCTACGGGACTTATCGCGGCTCAAACTCGTCGGCGCCTGCATGCGACTACGCCCTGACACCGATCGACTCGCCGACCCCGTACAGGCAGCTAAGGCTGCGCTGCGTTCGATTGCCACCCGCGCCCACGCGCTCGAACTCGAGGTGCGGGCATTAAAAAAGCAGCTCGATGACCTCACCACCGCAGCAGCGCCAGCCACCAGCAACGTCTTCGGCTTAGGCCCAGACACCGCCTCCGCGCTCCTGGTCACCATCGGTGACAACCCCGACCGGCTACGAAGCGAAGCCGCCTTCGCACATCTGTGTGGCACCGCCCCGATCCCGGCATCGTCGGGAAAAACGAACCGCCATCGGCTCCACCGCGGCGGCGACCGCACCAGCAACAGTGCCTTGCACATTGCTGTGGTCGTTCGACTACGTTACGACGAACGCACCCGCGCCTACGCCGCGCGACGCCGGACCGAAGGGCTATCCATGCCCGAGATCATCCGCTGCCTAAAGCGATATCTGGCACGAGAAGTATTCCGCGCACTACGAAGCGACTACGCCCAGATCACGACTTGACGATCTATAGGAGCGTCCCGCGCGATCTCCTTCAACGCCGCCTTCTCCAACTCCGCATCAGCCAGAAGCCGTTTCAGCGTCGCGTTTTCGCGTTCCAGATCCTTCAGGCGTTTCGCGTCATCGGCTTTCAACCCGCCGAACTGGTTACGCCACCGGTAATAGGTCTGCTCAGCGATTTGCAGCTCGCGGCAAACGTCGGCGACGTCTTTACCCTCGGCCAGCATCCGATCCGCGTGCGTTAACTTCCGCACGACCTGCTCCGGCGTATGCCGTTTCCTCGTCGTCATCGTGATCAAGCCTTCCTACCCACAACGTGGGCGACAAGACTCTCACTCAACACGGATCAACAGATCGGGGCCATGCCAAAACTACGAAGCGAGCAGCTTCCTGTATATCGCGCACGGATTGCCAGGCTCCCAAGCAGGATAGGGGTCTATCACTTCCCTGAGTTCGTACCCCAATTTCTGGTAAAACCGACGGGTCAGCTCATACGCTGGTGATTCCGGGCCTTCGGCAAGAGTCTTTACTTCCATTTCAGTAGCCCCAGCATTCCTGGCTTGAGTCTCCACCTCGGCCACCAAAGCAGTTCCGAGACCCGCATGCTGACAGCTCGGATCAACAGCCAGCCAGGTGAGTTCGGCAATCGTGTCGCCGCGATCTACCCACGTCGCCAGACCAGTTAGGACATCTCCCACTTTCGCCACGATGAGATGGCTGTCAGGCAGTTCTCGACCGAACGACGCTATGCCGCCTTCAGTAAACGATTCAGGCAGAGCACCCAACAAAGCAAGGCAGGCCGGATAATTTTCCGGCCTGCCTTGCTCAAGACTACGACTAATGACCGCGAATCAAGATCGACAGATCAAACTGCGGTTTAGTAGCCGAGTGCCTGATCAATCTCCGTTTGAACGCCCAGCGAGATCGACGCGGTGCCACCGATAATGCTGCTGTTTACCGCTCCTGATTTCACGCCGCTGATGTAGTTGCTGATCGACGACGGCAACGTGGTCGGGGCGGTCAGCAGAATCGGGCCGCCGGCACGCGCCAGATAAGCGCCTCCCGATACGGCGTCCGCGAAAGTGACGCCGCTGGCAACACCAAATGTCGTCGGGGTGGGGAAGAACTTCGACGCGACCGCCACCGCCGTCCCGAATCGATCGGTGCCAACCAGGCGAATAGCGCCCGGATCAGCTGCCGCCGCTGGGCCACCGACGGCATAAACCGTGCCAGCGTGCGCATTCATGTATGCCACAGTCACTGGCGCAAGCGCAGAGCCATCGGTCAACAGGACGACGCCACCCGCGTGTGCCGCTGCCGGACCAGCCGACAACGCGTCCGGGAAGTTATTGCCCGTCGCCAAGAACACTGTGGTGCGCGAACCGAGCGCGTTCGCCACGGCAACCGCTGTCGAGTACCGGTCTACTCCACCGATTCGCACGGTGCTGTAGCCCATGACCGACAGCGTGGTGTTGATATTCGCCGGAATCGCCGCTGTGCTACCGATGAGGTAAATCGTTCCGTGTGCGCCGAGAACTCGGGCAATCTCGGCAATCGTCTCCGTCGGCAACACGCTACCTTCGGTGAACAACAACGGCGCTTTGGTTGTCGCGGCGAGAGGTGCCGCCACCAGCGCGTCGGGGTAGTCGTCAGATCGAGCCAAAATAACCGCGCCGGCTCCACCGTTGGGGAAGTCAAGCTTCGACACCGCGACGGCAGTTCCCACTCGGTCAGACCCGGCCGCGCGCACAGGCTCGGCATGCACGGCAACAGTAATCGCGCCGGAAACACCCTTGATGGACGGCGTCGCGACGTCGGTCGCGGTGATGGTGCGAGTTCCCAACGTCTTTAGCGTGACAGCGAAATCGTGGACTCCACCTAACAAAGTCGAGTCAAGACCGAGTACGGCCGCACTGTCGGAAGAGGTCAGATGAACTGACCCACCAAAGCTCGGCACGGTGTTCTGATTCGCGTCTTTCGCGGTCACCACAACAAAGAAATATGCGCCAGACCCCGCCCCGCTCGGCGCGGTCACCAAAAGGTGAGTGGTGTTGCCAGGCGACACGACGATGCCACCGGTGGTTCCGGTGACCGACGACACCACGTCTTTGGCGGTCACTGTTTGCGTGCCCGCGGTCTTCAGCGTCACAGTGAAAGTGCGCTGGCCATTCGGCAATGTCGCATTCGCAGGCAATCCGGCGGCCGCGTCGGTGCTGGTCAGGTGCACGGTGCCACCGAAGCCGGGCACCACGATGCCGCTGGCGTTAAGAGCCTTGACCGTGACGGTCAGCGCCGTCCCCGAAATTGTTGCCGATGTTGACGCTACGACCGACAGATGCGTCGTCGCGCTTTGAGAAACGGAAACCGACCCCGACGTCCCGGTAATGGAGCCGGTAGCCCTATCGGTGACCGTCACCTTTTTATTGCCGGCCGTCCGGAACGTGACGTCGAAGGTGCCGATTCCACTAGAGAATGTCGAATCAGCGGGCAGCACCGCATCAGAGTCGGTAGAGGTGAAATGTACTGTTCCGCTGTACGCGGTGTCAGTGCCATCACCAGCGTCGAGCGCCCTGACAGTGACAGCCACCGGAGCACCAGTGGTTGCGTTAGCCGGTGCCGTGACGGAGAAATGGGTGGCAACGGCCGCGTTCGCGACACCGGCCCCTAAAACCCCAGACCCGAAGACCACAACCGGGACGGCAACAACTGCCACCGAAACGGCACGCAGGCAGCGTGAAAATCGAGCTCTGGACGCCGTCAAAAACCGCGGTAAATGGACTTCGTTCATCAGATCCCCTGTAAAGAAGTGCGGCTGTGCCGCTAATTGGGCCAGCTCAGCTGGTCGTGTCGGTCGCCCTACAGACGCGCGCAGCCAATGATCGGTTGCGTCGTGCGGGGCATAGATTACGCGATAACACAGCTCGATGTCGGCTAGCCCGCTCGCACGGGGTGGCGCTGGGTGACACGGGCCCTACGCCGGCGGCTGACAAGCGCCGGGAGCCCAACCCCACACGGCCACGATCGACGCCGGAATCGCCGGGCAATGCGCGTCCTCTATGCCACCCAAACCATCGTTTTGGGCGATCCAACTACCGCCCGCCGATTGATGAAACAGGAGATAACTTCCGTCATCCTGAACAATTACCGGACCAATCGACGAAGCCGGATTGGGAACCAATGCCGCCGCAGCCCAGTACGTCTTCGATGCCGGATCGTAGCCGTAATAGCCCGTCGCGGGCGCCAACCCGAGGAAGGTCGACACCGGAACGTTGTCCATGGCCGCCGCCGCGCGCACGAGCTGGCTTCGTATCGCCGTCGTGAGCGCGAGGTTCTCGGCCATACTGGTTGACGATGGCGACGCGATCACTGCCGGCGAGCTGCTTGGCTGTGCACTGCTTGCCGGAGCGCTACCTGCCGGAGAACTGCTTGCCGGAGCGCTACCTGCCGGTGCACTGCTTGCCGGATGAGCTGAGGTTGATCTCGTCGGTGCAGCAGTCGGTGCGGTGGTCTTATGGGAAGACGAGCATCCGGCAAGGCCGAGCGCGACGACGAGCACGCCCATTAATCGGTAGCGCGGCCGCGTCACCATGAATCCTCCACAGACATCATCGATATCGGGTTGGCGGAGCTCGACGGCTGCGACAAGCTGTTCTGATGAACTCGACGACAACCACGTCCGCGTCGCGCGCACTGGCCGGCGGCCTTATTGTGCGTCCCGCCCAACCCGGCGATCTCGACCAGATCGGCAGCCTGCTGGCCACCCGCTTTGCCAATGCCGATGCGATAGATCACGCACTCATCATGCACGATCGCGATGCCGGTTGGTCATCATGCGGGGTAGTAACCGACGGCGACAAGGTCGTCTCAACCCTCACCCTGCTCGACGAGATAGTGCATTTCGGTGAGGTTCGCATTCCGACGATGCAGGTGGAATTGGTCGCGACCGATCCCGAATACGGCGGCCGTGGGCTCGTACGAGAGTTAATGAGCTGGGCACACGAACGTGCGATCGCGCGCGGTCAACTCATCCAATTGATTGTCGGCATCACGTATTTCTATCGCCAGTTCGGCTATGCCTACACGATTCCCAATAAGGCAACCCGGTCGATTATCGCGCCGCCTCCGCCTAGCCCCGATGCTGACCATTACCTCGCGCACGTCGCGACTATCGCTGATGTCCCAGCTATGGAGGCTCTCCAGCGGGCCGAACAATCGCGCGTCGATCTGTGGATGCCACATGCTTCGGCTCGCTGGCGATGGCTACTCGCGCGTGAAGAGACGACGCATTGGCTGGTCGAGCACAACGGAATCCCTGTTTCCACTGGCAGAATCGAGCGATCGACGGACGGCGTAACGCTGGCCGAAGTGGCAGCTACTAATGCGTTCGCGGCGAACGCGCTCTGTCGACACGCCCTCGAACTCGCTGGGCCAGATCTTCGCATGCGCGAACGGCCGGGAACTATCGCCGGAGAAGCCCTTTCTCGCTATCTCGATCCACAACCAGAAACATCTTTGCCGCATTACGCCCGAGTCACCGATTTCGCGGCCCTCTTGGAACTTCTGCGGCCGGTACTCTCGGCCCGACTCGCGTCGTCGACATTTGCCGATGCCGACGGAGAAGCCCTCATCTCGTTCTTCCGATCCCAAGTCCGGTTGCCCTACGCGCACGGTGTCGTCGGCCCGATTATTAAAGGCGCCCCAGTGGACGACGTGTACGCGGCCGGCGGCGCCACAGTGCCACCCGATCAGTTCGCACCCTTACTCCTAGGGCCGGACGGCATCGAAGGGCTCGCGCGCGTTTACCCAGACGTTTACGCCGGCTCGAATCCGGCGCTAATGCACATGCTATTCCCACCGGTAACGAGCGATGTCATGACGTTCCACCTACCGTGGTGACCCTCGCACAGGCCGCGACAGGCCTAAGGTCAGCTTGCCACTTGGTTGCGCAATGTTGAATACAGACCGAAGAGCATCAACCCGGTTGCGCCGAGGCTCAGCACAATTGTCTTTGCCCCCAGGCCTTCTCTGGCCCGGACGTACAGCGGAAACACCGCGACGACGATAATCTGCGACACCCACAAGGCGACCAACGACGGTTTGAGCAGGTCCGAATAGAACCGCTCCGGGTCGATCAGACTGATCGGGCCAGCCAATACCAGCGGTATCGCGATAAGCCTCGACGCCGTACGAATACTGGTGCCGCGAACAGCGTGCATCAGCCGGGTTAGCGCAAGGTATTCCACCAACACAACGCCGACAACGCTGGCTGCCACGCCAATTCCCATCGCCACGCCGGCCCAATGCCCGATGTAGACGCCAACCAATGATGCGCCGGGAATTTCGGCGTGCGTAAACGCAGGGTTGGCGGCAAGCGGGAAAACTGCCGCGACGATGCCGACGGCGGCGAGTACATAACCCACGACCAAGCCACGTCGAATCGTGCGCTTGGGCTGCGCTACCTCGCCACCAAAGAACAACGGCAAACTTCCGCATACGAACAACAACGCGGTGTTACCCGATGCGGAGACAATGCCACCGACGTCCGATGTGGTGGTGAACGCTGACGTCGGGTGCGCGTGCGCGATGGCGGTTATCGCCAATAACGCGACCAGACCAAGCTGGCCTACCGCGAGAACCAACAATACGATCGAGGTGAGCGACCGGCCAGCGAGGACGATGACAGCGATCGCGATCGGAATCGCGACTTCTAAGGTGGACCGATACGGCCTGACCCAAGGCAATACCGACGGCAAGATGTCATAGACGACGTACTCGGTTGTATAAACAAGATAGAGCAGATAACTGATCGTCCAGATAATGGCCTGGACGACGGCAACCCGGCGGCCGGCAGCTGCTTCGACGAACGCGAATAGCCCCCCGGAGGAGGCGATATCGCGGGCGTAACGCAACCAGATCAGCAGCGGAAAGGCGAATACCAGCGGAGCGATCAGCGTCACCAGGCCGGCTGAACCGGAAACGTCGTCGATCAACCCAGGCACATAAAGCGCGGCAAGTGCGACCGGACCGCCGAAAGAAACGACGACTATCGCGAAGAAAACACCTCGACCAAGATGCCGTACAGACCCACGATCGGACGCCGACGCAAGGCCTGATGATGCGTCGGCATTGCCAGCCGCGGTACTCATGATCGGCACCTTACGCCAAGACTTCCAGGCCGGCGTTGGCGCCGCGCCTTTACGACCAGCCACCACCAGCGGGAGTGGTCGGCGTTGGAGTAACGACTGCCGGCGGGGTAGGCGTCATTGTCGGTGTGGGCGGCACAACAATGGGTTTCGTCGGCGTCGGCGCGACAACGGGCTTTGTCGGCGTCGGAAGTACGCCGGTAATTTTTGTCGGCGTCGGAGTTACCGTGGCTGGTTTCGTCGGTGCCGGTGGCACGACTGCGGCTTTCGCCGCACCAATAGCCGCGCCAGCTGGCGTAACCAACCACCAGACGCCTTCAACTCCTTGGCCACCAGTCTCACCAGGCATAGCGTCCGACTTAAAGTAATAGAGCGGGTGGCCGTCGTAGGTCACCTGCGTCGTCCCATCTGTTCGCGTGCTCGTGCCGACCAAGGCAGCGGACGCTTTGCCAGCCACTTGCGGCGCGGCACTGGTAATAAATGGCGGCCACGCGGTGGCGCACTTTCCGTAGCACGTCGAGGCGCTCGTCTTGTCCGCGTTGAAGAGGTACAACGTGCGGCCAGCGGCGTCAGCGAGATAAGCCCCCGGCGGCCCCATCTTGACCTGGACAGTAGCGATGGCCAACGGGGTCGGCGGACTCGAAGCCGCGCTAGTGATCGCCATAGACGAAGACGCCATCGGGGACGACGATAACGAACCGGCGCTACTTGCCACCGGGCTACTCGACGTCGCCCCGCCGCTCGACCCCGATACGGACGCGGTCTTCGCCTTGCCGCTGGCGCATCCGGCCACTAACAGCGCCGTCACGCCCAGACCGACCGTCGCCTTGACCAGCGCGGGCGTTACTCGGGCGGAAGTTACTCGGGTCGAACTGTTCATTTCGGCTCCCCGAACGTCGTGGTGACACTACTGCTCGACACCATCACGGCTCCGGTCTCCATCTTGTTCAACGGCCGAGCAAGTTTGACCCATTCAGCTCGGCGGAGCGCTAATGCAATTGAGTAGTACTTAAGCGGCCACTCCAGACTGCCTTAGCGCCACTGTCACCCACTCGTACCACCGCTACTACCGTCGCGATCGCGGTCACCACGAGTACGACAGCGGTAATCCGGGCAGCAAGCGCCAGAGCATCCGCCGACTGCCGCTCGATGAAGCCGAGCGACCGTGCCAGCACGGCCACCTCGACGCGATTAAGTTCGTCCTTACGTGCTCGGCGTGCCGCGTCGACGAGCACAAACGCGGCGAGCGAAAGACCGAATACGGCCGCCACCGGCAGCAGCTGATGGGCGAGAGCAACGTGATGGCTGATCAATGGCGACGGTGGAAGTCGCCTCCGCAAATCGCTGCCACTGAAGAATGCCAGCGGGACGGCGAGGCACGCAACCAACGCGACGACGACCGACATCAAACCGAAAGCGCGCCGCGACGACGGCATGAACACTAAAAGCAACGCAGCCAGCACAGATAACGGGAGAAGCACGACGACGACGTGAACGATCAGAGCATGGGCTGGAGAGCCGTTGATCAGAGCAGGCATTACCAGACCTTCCATGGCAGGCATAGTTGGCGGATCACCCTCTAGTGTCATGCTGCGGATCTTAAGAACTGGTTCAGACACACCTCCTCGGCGATTCAAATGCTGTGCTTCAGATAAGAAAAACTCCCCAACTACCCAATCTGAACAGGTTCTTGGGAAGTACCGTTGACACTGGATACGTGCCTACACTGACGTTCCGGAGTGCGCCGCCCTCAGCGCACTCGATCGGCACGCCACAGTGAACGGCACCAAAGTGACTGACACCGCCCAGGGGTCTCGCGCTTCCAGTTCGCCAGGATTTCGCCCTTCGAGCTCCACCGGTGCCCATCCCGGCGCAGTTCTCGCTGGGGTGATTCTGGGCGGCGCGGCAGTGATATCGCTGTGGTGGGGAAGCACGCCATACGTCCATGGTTTCGGCGATTGGCTGACCAACGCTGGTCGAATCACCGGATTATTAGCCGGTTACGCGATGGGCGTGGTTTTGCTACTGATGGCGCGGGTTCCGACGCTCGAGCGCGGTGTCGGAGCAGACAGGTTGACGCGCTGGCATGCAATCGGTGGCCGGTACACCATCAGCCTCGTTGTCAGCCATGTAACGCTGATCGTCTGGGGCTATGCCGTAACGGCGCATACCAATCCGGTCCATCAGACGATGACGTTAATTCTCCACTACCCAGACCTCTTGATGGCGACAGTCGCCGCCTTACTTCTTGTGGTCGTCGGATGCGTTTCGGCCAGAGCCGCTCGCCGGCGATTACGTTATGAGACCTGGCATTTCATTCACTTGTATACCTATCTCGCGGCCAGCTTTGCTTTTAGTCATCAGCTGGCAACGGGCGCGCAATTTATTCACGATCCGGCTGCCCGCGTTCTGTGGGCGACTTTTTATGTGGTGGTAGCCGCTCTGCTGGTCTGGTACCGGTTTGCGGTGCCACTGCGATCCGCGTTCCGGCACCGCATGCGCGTGGTCGGCCTGAAAGAAGAAGCGCCCGGCGTTGTGTCGGTCTATATCTCCGGTAAGTATCTGGACGAACTCGGCGCGCAGTCTGGTCAGTTCTTCCGCTGGCGGTTCCTCACCCGAAATCACTGGTGGGCCGCCAATCCTTATTCACTGTCGGCAGCCCCGCATTCCCGTGTCTTCCGCATCACCGTCAAAGCACTGGGTGGTCACAGCCGAGACCTCGCCGGAGTCCGGCCAGGAACCCACGTCTGGGCCGAGGGCCCCTACGGTGGTTTCACCGCGGCCCGCAGGAGTCGCCGTAAGGTGCTGCTCATCGCGGCCGGGGTCGGCATCACGCCCATCCGGGCACTCTTCGAGACACTGCCTGGTGCCCCTGGCGACGTAACCTTGCTGTATCGGGCCACTACTCCGACAGATGCGGTCTTCCGTGATGAACTCGAAACGATTGCGCACTTACGCGGGCAGCGCTTCTCCATGGTGACCGGACCACGAAGTGGGTCGGGCGATCCGCTATCTGCGGCTCGATTGATCGCCAAGATTCCCGACTTGCGCCGTCACGATGTCTACCTATGCGGGCCACCCGGCATGACCGAAGCAACTATCAAGGCTTTGCGCGCATGCGGAGTTCCGCGACGACATATCCACCGCGAGTCTTTCCAACTATGAGAAGGGAGCCTTCGTTGTGAAACGCGCCATCGCGGGAACCCTGGGTACAGTTCTCGGAATCATCATGTTGCTGAGCTTCAAATCCACGACGCCCAAATCCAATAGCTCTGGCGACGTCATTTCCCTAGGTGCCAGCGGTCCCGCCGCTGCCTCACCCACGAGTTCACCAAACACCGCTCTCACCCCCGCGCCGAAAACTGCCACACCGACCACCAGGCCAACCGCCGCGCCCACCACAACGGCGAAGCCAACCCCTGTCACACCAACAAACAAGAGCTATCTCGGCTCGACCGTGCAAACCAACTATGGCCCTGTGCAGATACGCATTACCTACAGCGCGGGGCGCATCTCCGGAGTAGCTGCCGTACAGCTACCCTCGGGCAGATCCCGAGACGATGAAATCAATAACTACGCGGTACCTATTCTCGAACACGAGACCATAGCCGCCCAGAGTGCGAATATCGACTCCGTCTCCGGTGCAAGCTATACCAGCGCGGGTTACATAACCTCACTGCAATCAGCGATCGACGCGGCCAAGCACTGACATCCCGGCCCATAAAACAGTGGCCGCTATTCGACTTATTCTCAAAAAGGGCTTACCGCCGAGGACCCGTCGACGGTTTTCCCAGGTCAAGCACCCGATCACCGCGCCCCTGCCGCCTGGGCATGACCGGAAAACGAACATCGACCGTCAGCCCGCCTCCAGATGTTTCTTCCAGGTGCGCTTCGCCATGGTCTGTCGCGACTAATCGCCCGACGATCGCGAGACCAAGGCCCATCCCGCCGCGGTCACCGCGATCGGTGACGAATCTGCCGAAGGCGTTCGCACGCTGTTCAGTAGTCATTCCTGGACCGGAATCGACGATACGAAAAACGGCCTGAGTTGGCGTGCTGAACACCTCGACACGTATCCAACCCCGCACTGGCACAGCTTCGAGCGCGTTGGCAATCAGATTGTCCAGGATCTGCTCCAAATGACCTTCGGTTGAGGCGGCCATAGCTGATCCCGCGTCAATATCCAGCGTGATACCGCGTTCAGCGGCGACCGGCGACCAAGCCGCGATGCGTGCGACACAGACCGCAGCAACATCGGTCGGCACCGGTACCGAAACGACCGCCTCAGCTCTGGCGACGGTCAAAAGACCGTCAACCAATCGACTCAATCGCTTCGTCTCCATCAGCATCGCTAGCAATTCGTCGCGTTGAGTTTCTTCGATGTCGTCACACAGCAATTCCAGCCGTAACCGCAGTGCCGCGAGCGGAGTACGCAGCTGATGCGACACATCAGCAGTCATTCCGCGCTGTGCCTCAAGTAACGCAGTGACTTTCTCTGCCATGTCATTGAAAGCGACAGCGACCTCCCGAACCTGATTGGGCCCGTTCTCGCTCGGTGCGCGAATAGTGAGTCGACCCGACCCGATATCGCGGGCGGCAGCCGCGAGACCGGTCAGCGGGCGAGCAATCCAGCGAGCCAACAACCATCCGACCAAAGCGCCGACGGCAATCGCCACCACTGCCGAAGCAACCAAGGCGAACCACAACATCATCAGCCATCTGTCCAATGGCTTAGCACTACGAGCAATCACAATGAGTCCGACCGGCGGATTGTCATCACCGACCGCGGCCGATACCAGTATCTGGCCGTTGGCGCGGGCCGGCAGCGTGCCGTCGTGAGCTTGGCCAAGCCAGCGCGTCGGTAAGGGGCGGCCGGTCGTCCCTACGAGTGCGCCGTCAGGGGCGAGGAGGGCGACCGCATCGGTCCGGTCACGCGCTTGCGCAAGCATCTGATCGAGTGTCGAACCGCGCTCATGATCACCCAGCTTTTCTTCGGCGATCGCGGCCAAAGACCGTGCGGTGGCTAACGTATTCGCCCGATAGTCACGACTATGTTGCGCACTAACAACCCACCCCAGCGGTACGACGATGCCGACAATCACCATTGCCAGAACCGCGACGAAACCGCCGAGAATACGTTGGGTCACGCGACCGCCAATCGAAAGCCACGACCATAAATCGTTTCTACTAATGACGGGTCGCCGAGCTTACGACGCAACGCGGCAACATGGACGTCGAGAACTTTGCGCGGGCCGTACCAATGCTCGTCCCAAACCCGGTCGAAGATCTCTTCACGACTGACCACCCGGCCTGGCTCGTCAGCCAAGCAGGCCAAGATATCGAACTCCTTGCCAGTCAAGGTGATGAGTTCGTCGTCGACAAACACCCTTCGCCCCGGTACATCTAGTCGCAATCTGCCAACGGTCAGCACGTGGCTGGCCTCGCCCGAACTAGCCCTCCGTAGCACCGCACGCATCCGCGCCAACAACTCAGCGAATCCGAACGGCTTGACGACATAATCGTCGGCACCAGCATCTAATGCTTCTACCCGAGATAGTTCTGCGCCCCTCGCGGTCACCACAATGATCGGCGTCGCCGCCCGAGAAACCAACTGGCGACACAACTGCACCCCGTCGACATCGGGTAGGCCAAGGTCGAGCAAAACAAGATCGCCCATCGGCGCCGCGAGCGCTCCGGCGGCTGTGCCCACCGGGCTCACAACACAACCAGCCCGGGTCAGGCCTTTCACGAGTTGTTCACAGATCGAGACATCGTCCTCGACGACGAGAACCCGTACACCCATCAACTCGGCATGGGGAGTAGACGGCGTCGGAGTCATGGCATAACCGTATGCCGCGCCGACTCTTCCGTCGTCGGTGCCGTGCCGCTGGTCTCGATCGCCCTCAGCTCGATCCTTGCCAGCCATTATTTCTCCAGCAATAACTCGCCGTCGCTATGGCCACATGGATACGGCACCATGAGCGTATGGCTACCGTAACTTCCGCCCGCATTCGCGGAGTCGTCTTTGATCTCGATGGCGTGCTGCGGCATTTCGACTCGGCGCCATCCGCGCGGATTGAAGCCGAATATGGTCTAGATGAAGGGACGATCGCGCGGATAGCGTTCGCTCCCGAGCTGCTGATACCGGCGATCAGCGGAACTGTTAGCGACGAGGCCTGGCGCGCCTCCATCGCCACATCATTAGGGACAACAACTCGGACCTGCCCTTGCCCAACAAGCCGTCGCGTCCTGGTCCGCGTCACCTGGGCGAATAGACCCCGAAGCGATGAAACTCCTATATCAGATTCGGCTCGCCCGACCCGTCGTCGTCCTGACTAACGCAACCACGAGATTATCCGACGACCTTCTCCTCCTTGGCGTCAATGACGAATTCGATGCGGTTGTCAACTCGGCGATCACCGGATTCCCTAAGCCACACGCCAAAGCATTCGAGGCCGCGCACGACGCGGTAGAACAGGTTCTCGGCGCCACGGTCAAAACCTCTGAATTGCTCTTCATCGATGACAATGCCGATAACGTCGAAGCCGCGAACCAGCTTGGTTGGGCCGCGATCACCTTTGCCGGCGTGAAATCACTCGCCAAAACTTTCCACGAGTTCGAACTACTTGCGAGCAATAGGCCCAACGCAGTCGACCAACCCACAGCTCCCCCGTTGCGAATTGCTGCCTGCACCGTGCTTTACAAAACCCGAGTACCAATCCCAGTCAGTGACCGCCCGAATCCAACCCTTGACAAGGCCGATATTAAGGCCTACTGTGGGGACATGCAGACTCTCCCGATCTCGAAGGTCAAGGACAAACTCAACGAGCTTGTCGACGCCGCCGCGATCACCCACGAGCAGGTCACGATTACCAAGAACGGCTCACCTGCCGCGGTGCTGATCGGTGCCGACGAGTGGGAATCGATCCAAGAGACGCTGTATTGGCTGTCACAACCCGGCATCCGTGAATCGGTTGCTGAGGCAGACGCCGACATAACCGCCGGCCGCGTGTTCGACGAGGCGCAGATCCGCGCCGAGTTCGGTGTGCCCAAGCGCGTCCGCTGAACTGCCCACCGTGAACTACGACGTCGTCCTATCCGCCACCGCCCGCAGGGATCTCCAGCGCATCCCGCCGCGCATCGTTCAGGCAATCATCGAGTTCGTATTCGGTGCCGTCGCAGCCGAGCCGCAGCGGATCGGCAAGCCTTTGCAACGGGAATTATCTGGCTCGTTCGGAGCCCGCCGTGGCCCGTACCGAATCCTGTACAGGATCGACGAAGAGGTCGAACTAGTAACGGTTCTACGAATCGCGCACAGAGCTGATATCTACCGCGCATAAATTTCGATGCCCTTCACGATCCCCTGCGCTAATAGATATTGCGGACGCGAAGTCGAAGTTGACGTTGAGATTCGCCCATCCTCGGCGTGTTGAGAACGCCTGAGAGTTACTGTGGCCAGCTCTCAGATGTTCATACAGCTGCCGAGATAACGTCTAGTGTCCCGAGGCCGGCATCTTCGCGAATACATTCGCCGGTGAGCGGCAGTTGGTGACGACGCGCGTTCAGGTGCGCGATTTTATTCGCTCGCGCTGTTCAGCCCAGACCCCATACCCTTGGCACTCATCATCCAGAGGATCTGAGGGACCTGGCCCAACGACGGTCCGGCAACCTGCCGCGAGGCAAGGTGCCAACGCCAGTAGCGATGAGGCGAGCAATGAGCGTGCTACCTGATATCCCCGTGCTCCACGGCACTTTGGTGCGATTGGAACCTCTATCGCCGTGCCATGCGGCCGACCTCACTATCGCCGCGGAAGAAGACCGCGGCGCTTATGGCTTCACCTGGGTGCCTCGCGGTACCGAAATCGATGATTACCTCAACGCCCAAAAAGAGCGGGCTGACACCGGCAAACTCGCTCCATTCGCGCAGGTGCGCGTGGCCGACGGTCGAGCCGTCGGCTGCACGGCCTACTGGGACCCGCGAGTCTGGCACGATCGGCTGGCGCTTTACGCGGTGGAGATCGGCTTCACCTGGCTCAGCGCTTCCGCTCAGGGCACCGGAATCAATATCGAATCGAAATTGCTACTGCTGAAATACGCCTTCGAAGAGTTACGCGTCGAGCGGGTAGACCTGAAGACAGACGCCCGCAATGAACGATCCCGTCGTGCCATCGAAGGCCTAGGGGCGCAGTTCGAAGGCGTGCTCCGACAATGGTCAAGGTCATGGACGCCAGGAGAAGACGGCATGCTGCGAGACTCGGCCATTTATTCGATAATCGCCGCCGAATGGGCAGATTGCGAAAGCCGACTCCTGGCAAGGTTGAGCCGCGCTACGTAGAAACCCGTGCTTCCATTCCTACAGAGTATTAACTCAGAAGTATTGCGGTCGACAGTGAAGCTGTGGTGGTCTCGACTCGGTCTACCGCGTTGAGAGCACCCCAGCTCCAGTAGTTACGAGTATTCCGCAGACACTGCGCTGCCCAGAAAGGCCGCGCTACCCAAACAAAACCAGCACGCGCCGCCGAGTTCGACCACGAGGATCGAACCGACGACGCGTGCTGCCTCGTTGATCCTTAGCTTGCTGGTGCCGGGGTAAAGCTCGTCAGGTACTTCGCGTTGGGCGTGCCGACTCCGGTGACGTCGTCCCAGCCGGCTGCGAGCGAGAGACTCGAGTCGTGATCGAACGCACGCACGCTATAGCTGATGCCGCCAGTGGCGTCGACACCATTGATGAAGTCGGGCCGGACGTTGGCGTCGTTGTGATGCGCCGACGAAGGAGCGACGTCGGTGAATGTGCCCTTGTTCTTCGCAACCTGACTGTAGATCGCCGGGTTAAGCAGACCAGCCCGGCCTCCAGCGTGCTGGTCAGCAAGCGCCTGCACGCCTGCCATCAGCGGCGAAGAAAGGCTTGTCCCACCAATACGGTATTCACCGTAGTTGGTACTACCGGGGAATCTTTGCGTCTCACCGATGAGCATGCCCGTGTTCGGGTCAGCGTCGAGTGAAACATCGGGCACGGCACGACCAGCTGGGCTACCAGCAGGTACGGCCGCGTTCTGGTACGCGGGGCGGTTGAACAACGTGGAGAAACCGCCGCCCGAGCCATAAAGGAAGGAGCCGGGGTTCCACGACTTTCCATCAGCCGACAACGTGTACTTCACGGTGCCCCAGCCGGTTTGGAAAGCGAGGTTGCCGTTGCCGTTAATGGCCGCCGACGTGCCACCGACCGCAGTGATGTAAGGATCAGATGCCGGGTAGTCAGACTGCAGAAACCCAGTTGCCGCAAGCTCGTCGCCGTCATCGCCGGACGAGAACATGAAGCTGATGCCTTGCATCGAGCCCTGCAAGAACGCCTGCTCGTAGGCGGCGATCACATCGGTGGAGGCGCCGCTATCGGTATCGCCGTAGGAGTTGCTGACGATCGAGGCCTTGTTCTCGTCGACGATACGGTCGAGCGCGTTGGTGAGGTCCACATCTTGGCAGCTCGTCGCGCCATAGAACCGGACGTTCGCGTTCGGCGCCATCGCGTGCACCGCTTCGACGTCGAGGCTCTCTTCACCGAACCAGCCTGAAGCGCCGCCACAACCGGCATGCACGTTGAATGTCGCGGGCAGGTTCTGGGTGAACTGACCAGCGGCAAACGGCGCGTCGCCGCGACGGGTGGCGTAGGTGTTCGCGTCCGAAAGGATGGTGGGCGCTGCGTAGGCGTCGACAATCGCCACCGTCACGCCAGTGCCATCCAGTGTCGTCGGGCCTTCGTACGCGCTACGAAGCTGCCACGGCACGTAGCCGCAAACAGCCCAATCTGGGTTCTTGCCATTGAACGTCGGGAGCGGCGTGCTGAAATCAGCCTGGGTCGTCGCCTGCAGCTGCCCGTAGTAAGCCGAACACGGGCGGGCGTTCGCGAACCCCGCCGGAGGCCGGAAGCCATTTGTGCTGGCCGGCGCAGTACCGCTCGCCGCCGTATCGGTATTACTCGCCGACACATCAGCATTGGACGCATCAGCACTACCCGACGCCACACCGCTGGTGCTCAGTTCTGGCGTGGTGTCCAAGCCGGAGACAGCGAGGACGTCGGGCCCGACGTTCGCCGGAGCGGTCGCGGTGGTTGCCGGCGCCAGCACGGTCAGGCCGTTGTGCGAGTACGACCGCAGCGACGTCCCGAACGCGGTTTGGGTGGCTGCGACGCTGCCGGTCGCCGTCACGTAACGACGCGACGCCTCGACGCCGGTAACCGTCATACCTGAGGAGGTCAACCACGAAGACACGGCACTGACGGCGGAGCCTGCCGGCTCGAAGCGGGCGCGATACTGCGCCGGCGTCAAGAAGTGCCGGTAGCTCGAGCTTCCTGGCGTCGAAACACCGGTTACCGCTGACTGCAGCCCGGCCAGACCACCTTCGGGTGCCAGGTAAACCCGCACGGTCATCGACGTCGCCACGTCAGGAGTGGCCAACTGCTTGGCCTTGGCGACCCAGCTCGGGCTGGTGCCCGGAAGCGCCACCCGTGCCGACGATGACGCTGGGGCAGCGGACGACGCGCTCGCCATCCCGAAAATCGTGAGCGGCAGCACCGCCCCCGCCGAAACCAACATCCGAATCTTGCGCTGAGCGTTCATCAAGCGAAACCCCTCACGACAGTCGACGCAACGGGCAACAGCCCGAAGGCAAGCGACGCTATCGCGCCTGAAGCGAAATTCCCAGACGCGATCCAGTGAGGCCGAGTGAACGTAGCGTGACCGCTTGTCGCCGATCGTCAGCTAGCAGGCCGTCGTTGGCGCGATCTCTTTCGCCATACCAATCGACTGTCCTCCGACTGCCGTCACGGTGCCGTCACTGTTAGTAGTGAGTGTGCCGCAGTGGACGGCGCCATTGCCGTCGATAACGACATACGTCGATGCCGGCGGCACCACCGTCGGTATCGCCGCCACGAGTGTGCACAATCCGATACCGAAAACCAGCCCGGCTGCCGCGAACCCAAACCGCTTCGAGAGCCGGAGATTCTTCAAGGCGCCGGGCGTCTCATCGGCGACCAGATCTCGCAATACCGTCCCGTTGAAGACCGCATACACACTGGGTGTCGAACCCTGCGCGGCTTGAGCGCCGAACCAAATCGACCCAGCCGCCAGTAGTCCAGCGACGATGACGGCCACAAACAACGCCCAACGTGCCCACAGCCAACCGACATCTGACAACGTCGAGGTGCCTGTCACGATCGCGACCGAACTGAATATGCCAAGAAGCGCGGTCACCGTGCCTGACCACTTACCCGCCGTCGCCCGGATCGTTGTCAGCTGCTCGACCGCTGCCTTTGTCGCGGCCGCGTCCCACGCCGGCTGATCAGGTGGTGGCGGCAACATGCCGGTCATGGCGCGGCCTTGATCTCAGCGTGCTGCCCACAGCCGACGACCGACTCACTCGGCGGACGCAACGGATGCGGCAGCGCGCAATTACATAACGCCATAACATCCTCGACGGCCCGAGCGACAGCGAATTGGACGACGGCCTGCTGATAAACCGCGATCGTGTGCCCGCATCGCGGACACACTCCCGACTTCACCCAGCCAAGCCGGGTGCCTTTCGGAGTAAGCCAGTCTCCCCACGTCCAGGAATCCACCGTGTCGCCCCAACCCGCCGCTGGCGTCGGATCCCACGAAACTACGTCCACCATCGCAACTCCTCAGACGTTTAGCCGCTATGTCCACTCCCGCGTCAGCACACTAGCGATCTTGACGAGTTCTTAACGCGGACGTCGCCGGATACGACGCCTTTGCCGCCAAGCCGTGTCCTTCGCCATCCTAAGATCGGTGTAGTGACCGTAAGCTTGTCCGTCGTGATGCCTCCCGTGTGGATAGCCCGGCGATGACGTCGTCCGAAGGTGTAAAACGCCTTTTCGTTGGCCGCCCATTGCGCAGCCAACAGCTCCACGAAACGCTGCTGCCGAAGTGGCTCGCGTTGCCAGTGTTCTGCTCCGACCCGATCTCGTCTGTGGCCTACGCCACCGAAGAAATCGTGCTGGTGCTCGCGTTCGGCGGCGCCGCCTACCTGGTGTTGGCGAAGTGGATAGCCCTGGCGGTAGCCGCGCTGCTGGTGATTGTTGTGTTGTCGTACCGGCAAACCTGCCACGCCTATCCCAACGGCGGCGGGGCCTACGCCGTCAGCCTCGACAATCTCGGCGAAAATGCGGCGCTGACCGCCGCTAGCGCACTTCTCGTCGACTATGTAATGACCGTCGCTGTCTCGGTCGTCTCCGGCGTAGTCGCTATTACCAGTGCGCTACCGGGCTTATCGCGGCACGCGGTGGCCCTCTCGGTCGGCTTCGTGTTGTTGCTAATCGTGGCCAACCTGCGAGGAGTGCGGGAGTCTGGGCGACTATTCGCGCTCCCGACGTACGCGTTCATCGCGTTGACATTCCTGATGTTCGCTATCGGTGCGGAAAAAGGCCTCACCGGCCACCTACCGCAAGCCGCCACCGCTGGCCAACAATTGCACGACACCGTCCGCGTCGGCGGCGCACTCACCTTGCTGTTAGCGCTACGCGCATTCGCCTCAGGCTGTACGGCCCTCACCGGCGTCGAGGCCATTAGCAATGGGGTGCCGGCCTTTCGTAAGCCCAAGCCACGCAACGCAGCGATGACGTTGACGCTGATGGGGGCACTCGCCGTCAGCATGTTCGTCGGCATTACCGTGCTCGCGCTGCACCTACATGCTCATGCCCAAGCCAGCGGCAACCCGTCGGTGATCTCTCAGATTGCCGGCGCCGTCTTCGGTGGCAAGACCGTGCTCTTCTACCTCTATCAGGCGGCTACCGCCGGCATCCTCATCTTGGCCGCGAACACTGCCTTCAACGGCTTCCCGGTGCTGGCGTCGATTCTCGCCCAGGATCGCTTCTTGCCACGCCAGCTGCACAATCGTGGCGACAAACTGGTATTCAGCAACGGGATTCTGTTGCTCGGCGGGTTCGCCATCGCGCTGATCGTTGGCTTCAACGCCAATATCGACAGACTCATTCAGCTCTATATCATCGGCGTGTTCACTAGCTTTACTCTCAGCCAAGCCGGCATGGTTCGACACTGGAACCGCACGATCCCTGGCACTGCCCCCGAGCAACGCCGCAAGCTGCGGATCTCTCGCGTTATCAACGTAGTCGGCACCGCCGCGACCGGCATTGTGCTGCTGATCGTGCTGTACACCAAAGTCGTTCACGGCGCGTGGATAGCTATTCTCGCCATGATCGCCCTCTTCGCCATCATGAAGAGCATCCATCGCCACTATGCCCGCGTCGCCAGTGAACTCGATCTGGCCGCGGCGAATACGCCGGTGATGTTGCCGTCACGCGTGCACGCCATCGTGTTGGTCTCACGACTCCATCTGCCGGCCCTGCAAGCCATCGCCTACGCCAAGGCGACCCGGCCTAGTCGACTCGAAGCCATCACCATCACCATCGACGAGAACGACACCGAACGATTGCTGCGGCAATGGGACACTGACGGCATCGATATTCCGCTGGTCGTTTTAGACTCGCCGTACCGAGAAATCACCCGCCCGGTGCTGGGCTACATTCGCGGCCTACGTAAGAAGAGCCCGCGCGACATCGTCACCGTTTTCATCCCCGAATACGTTGTCGGCCGGTGGTGGGAACAACTCCTACACAATCAGAGCGCGCTCCGACTCAAGGCTCGGCTCCTCTTCGAACCCGGCGTGATGGTGACCAGCGTTCCCTGGCAACTTCGCTCGACGGCTCGGCTGACTACTACGCTGGATGAACCCCCGCTAGACGAAGTTCCTCTGAGGTAATTCCTCTGAGGTAATTCCTCGCAAGGTAACCACCATGGTGAGACCACCACCTGGTGTGTCGTCAGGAGTAAGGGTGCCGCCCATCGCTTCGGTCAGCCCGCGCGATAACGCGAGCCCGAGACCCACGCCGGTCGTATTGTCGGTATCGCCGAGCCGCTGAAAGGGAGCGAACACATTTTCGCGTTCGCTACGGGGAATGCCAGGCCCTCGGTCAGATACTCGAAGTTCAACAACATCGCCGTGCGCGCTTCCTGACAGCCGCGGCGGCTGATCCGGAGCGGCGTAACGCAGCGCATTCGCGGTCAGATTGGCGACAACCCGTTCCAGTAGAGCTGGATCCGCATCGACTTCGGGCAACGTGTCGGGGATATCGATTTCGACCTTGCCTGCCATGGGCCCAAGACTGTCAAGAGCGATCGGGACGATTTCATGCAGCGCAACGGGTTGCCGAAATACTGACAGGGCGCCGCCTTGAAGCCGGCTCATATCAAGCAGATTGTCGACCAATCGGTGCAGCCGGTCGAGTGATTCATCAGCAGTGGCAAGGAGTTCGGCCCGCTCTTCGGGCATCCACTGCACATCAACGCCACGCAGACTGGTCACCGCCGCTTTAGCCGAAGCCAATGGAGTGCGTAAATCATGGCTGACCGCAGCCAGCAGAGCGGTACGCATTCGGTCAGCTTCTTCGAGTGGCTTGGCTGCCTCGGCGGCTTCGGTGAGACGTTGCTGTTCGAGCGCGGTTGCGGCCTGGGCGGCAAAAGCACCAAGAATACGTCGATCGGTGGTGGCCAATTGCCGGCCGCGAACGGCGAGAGCGAATCGTTCGTCGACCGAGACCTCAGTGTCGCCGTCTTCGGGTTTGACACATGGCTGGTCACCCACTGACGCGGCTATCTCCCACGAACCGTGGGTGGCGCCCGGATCACGTTCCAGTAGCGCGACTGACGTCAATTGGAATGTTTCTTTGACCCGCTCAAGCAATGCCGAGACGGCGGTGTGGCCGCGCAACACGCTACCGGCCAAGGTGGCGAGAGTCTCCGATTCGGCCGTAGCACGCGCGGCCACCGCAGTGCGACGAGCCGAGATTTCTACCACCACACTGACGGTGACCGCGACGATAACGAAAGCGACTAAAGCGAACACATTATTGTGATCAGCAATAGTAAAGGTATAAAACGGCGGCGTGAAATAGTAGTTCACCAGCGCACTGGCAACCAGGGCCGCCAGTAACGCCGGATAGAGACCGGCGACTAAGGCAACGCCCACCACCGCGATCAAATACCCGAGAAGATCACTCGGCAGGTTCAGCGTCGTCCGAGTATTGGCAAAGACGACGGTCAGAAGTGGCAACAGCACAGCCGCGAGCACTACGCCCGTCAGTCTGCGCTTTACGGTAAGACCGCGTGGCAGCACCGGGATCACGTGACGGCGTCCGGCATGTTCATGCATAACGGTGTGGACGTCGATATCTCCGGAAAGCCGCGTCGCACCCGCGCCGGTACCGATGCCACCCAGCAGCGCGGCGGCGCGGGATCGCCGTGACGCGCCAAGGACGAGCTGGGTAACGTTCTCGGCGTGCGCAAAAGCCATCAGGCTGGTGGGAATATTCTCGCCGAGAACCTGATGGTAAGTGCCGCCAAGTGATTCGACGAGCCGGCGATGTTCGGCCAGCGTCGCGGGGCTCGCGTCGGAAAGCCCGTCAGAACGAGCAACATGAACGGCAAGCAAATCGGCATTACTGCGGCCGGCAATACGAGCCGCCCGGCGGATAAGGGTGTCACCTTCGGGGCCCCCAGTAATCGCGACGAGAACACGTTCGCGAGTCTCCCAGGTCGCGGAGATATCGTGCTCGTGGCGATAACGTTGCAGCGCTTCGTCGACTTTGTCGGCTACCCAGAGCAGCGCAAGTTCGCGTAGCGCGGTGAGATTGCCGACCCGGAAGTAGTGCCCGAGGGCGGCGTCAATCTTGTCAGGGCCGTAAATATTGCCGTGAGCCATCCGGCGCCGGAGTGCTTCGGGTGAGATGTCGACGATGTCGACTTGCTCGGCTGATCGCACAATCGCATCAGGAACAGTCTCTCGTTGCGGAACGCCGGTTATCTTTTCGACGACATCGTTGAGTGATTCCAAGTGCTGAACGTTCAAAGTAGAGACGACGGTAATGCCCGCGTCGAGGAGCTCTTCGACGTCCTGCCAGCGTTTGGTGTTGCGCGATCCTGGCACATTGGTATGGGCAAGTTCATCTACCAGCACGACGTGCGGGTGCCGGGCCAGGATCGCGTCGACGTCCATCTCTTCGAACTGGGTACCTCGATAATCGACCTTATGGCGGGGAATTACTTCGAGGTCGCCGATCATTTCCGCGGTGTGGGCACGCCCATGGGTCTCGACAAGTCCCACCACGATGTCGGTGCCGCGTTCAGCCCGGCGACGCGCTTCTCCGAGCATCGCGAATGTCTTGCCGGCACCGGGCGCGGCGCCCAGGTAAATCCGAAGCGTGCCGCGATGCGCACCCACCCGCGTTACTCCTTCCACTGGAAGCCTTCACCGCGTCCAGATGGCACCGTATTCAGCTTGCGCTGGTGGATTTATCCAGCGCGATATTCAGATCCAGCACATCGACGACCGGCTGACCCAAGAAGCCGAGCGCACGGCTGTTGGTATGCGTGGCGATTAACTTGCGCACCACGTTCAGGCTCAGGTTTCGAACCTTCGCCACTCTCGGCGCCTGCAGATCGGCATACGCCACCGAAATATCGGGATCGAGACCGCTACCACTAGCAGTGACGGCGTCTGGCGGCACCGGATTGTCGGCACCCTTACCTGGCCCGTGCACATAAACGATCTGACCAATGCGATAGTCGACGCCGAACGTCGCGCATTGCACGGTTTTACCGTCGTAGTTAGCGATGAATGGCTTTGCCGGGCACTCCTGGTTTACCGACACCACGCCAGTGACCGTGCCGGTCAAGCCATTTGTGCGCAGCACCGACAACACCGCACCAACGCCAGCGGCGGTGCAATAGGGGCGCTGTCCGTCGACATTTTCCAGCTGCCCGACAGCAAGACTGCGGGCGCAGACCTGGGTCAGCAGACTCGCCTTGCCTGCGTCACCTTTGACACTGGGGTCAGGCAACGTGTCGATAGTGCTTTCCGGCCCCAGGTTGCTGCCACTACTGGCAGTCGGATCGTAACCCGCGCCGGCGTCCGATGGCCTGCTCTGAAAGTACTTCGGAATGGGATTGCCTTTGGCGTCAGTGAAACTCTGCCCGAGCAACGACGAGCCAACGACCGTGCCGCCGGCCTTCACTAACGAACCGTCGGCATGCGCTTTGAGGCCAGGGATTTGCGCCAGTCCCACAATGACCAGCGGATAGGCGATTCCGGTGATCACCGTGAAGACGATGATGGCTCGCAGCGAAGCGATGTGTTGACGAGCCCAGGTGGGTATGTAGTTGAGCATCTGATTCACCGGATTCCGGGCACGAATTGGATGACCAGGTCGATAGCTTTGATGCCAATAAACGGCACCACGATGCCACCGAGGCCGTAGATATAGAGGTTACGTCGCAACATCGCGGACGCGCTGCTCGGTCGATACCGGACGCCGCGTAAAGCCAGCGGGATCAAGGCCACGATGACGACCGCGTTGAAGATCACCGCGGACAAGATAGCTGACTGCGGTGAATGCAGCCGCATAATATTCAGCTTGTCGAGGCCAGGGTAGACCGCCGCGAACATCGCCGGGATGATCGCGAAGAACTTGGCAATGTCGTTGGCAATCGAGAACGTCGTGAGCGCGCCACGAGTAATGAGCAGCTGCTTGCCGATTTCAACGATCTCGATGAGTTTGGTCGGATTGGAATCCAGGTCGACCATATTGCCGGCCTCTTTGGCCGCCGAGGTGCCGGTATTCATCGCGACGCCAACATCAGCTTGGGCCAATGCTGGCGCATCGTTGGTGCCGTCACCGGTCATCGCGACCAACTTGCCGCCGGCCTGTTCCTTTTTGATCAGCGCCATCTTGTCTTCCGGCGTAGCCTCAGCAAGGAAGTCATCGACACCGGCTTCGTCCGCAATCGCCTTCGCGGTCAGCGGATTGTCGCCGGTGATCATCACCGTCCGGATGCCCATCGCCCGTAGCTCATCGAAACGTTCACGCATACCAGGCTTGACGACGTCCTTGAGATGAATCACGCCCAACGCCCGGGTGCCGGTCGCGATACTTTCCGCCACCACTAGCGGAGTTCCACCACTCGCGGAAATACCGTCGACCACAGTGGCAAGCTCCGGCGGGACGACGCCACCCGCCGCAGAGATCCAATCCGCGACCGAACTTGCCGCGCCTTTGCGAATCAGCCTCGTGGACCCGTCAGGCGCCGTGAAGTCGGCGCCACTCATTCGAGTCTGAGCCGTGAACGGCACGAAGACGACGTCCGGAAACTCCGCGAGTTCACGTCGGGGCAAGTGGTAAGCATCTTGCGCCAACACCACCACCGAACGACCCTCCGGCGTCTCGTCGGTAAGGCTTGACAACTGGGCGGCCTCGGCAAGCTCGACAGCGGAAATACCAGGCATAGCCACGAATTCGGCTGCCTGCCGATTGCCTAGCGTGATCGTTCCGGTTTTGTCGAGCAGCAGCGTGTTCACGTCGCCGGCCGCCTCGACGGCTCGACCTGACATTGCCAGCACATTGCGCTGCACGAGCCTGTCCATACCGGCGATACCGATAGCCGACAGTAACGCGCCGATCGTGGTGGGAATCAAGCAGACCAGCAACGAGACCAGTACGATCCCGGTCACCCCATGCGCGCCGAGCGCACTCGTATCCGGCACGCCGGGCTGTTGCGTCTTGGAGAAGATAGCGAGTGGCTGCAGGGTCGCTACCGCGAGGAGGAAAATGATAGTCAAACTCGCGAGCAAGATATTGAGGGCGATCTCGTTCGGTGTCTTCTGCCGGCTTGCACCTTCGACCAGGGCGATCATTCGGTCGATGAAACTCTCGCCCGGCTTCTGAGTGATGCCGACCACGATCTGGTCAGAAAGCACCTTGGTGCCACCGGTCACCGAGCAACGGTCGCCGCCCGACTCTCGAATCACCGGCGCGGATTCACCGGTAATAGCAGATTCATCGACGCTCGCGATGCCCTCGACGATATCGCCGTCACCGGGAATCAACTCGCCAGCTTCGACCACCACGTAGTCGCCTTGCTGGAGTTGCGTCGCCGCGATTTCTTCGATGATACGGGCGTCGATCGTGGCACCCGGCGTCCAGCTCGTTAGCCGCCGGGCAAGCGTGGTTGTCTTCGCGCGACGTAAGGTCTCAGCCTGAGCTTTGCCTCGACCTTCAGCGACCGCTTCGGCCAGGTTGGCGAACAGCACCGTCAACCAAAGCCAGATAGTCGTGATAATCGCGAATGCGGTGTGGTCACGAATCGCAAGCCACGTAGTAAACAGCGAACCGATCTCGACGATAAACATGACCGGGTTTTTGTACAGGGTGGCGGGATTGAGTTTACGAAAAGCATCGGGCGTCGAACGCCACAACTGCTTGGGATCGAGAAACCCACCACCGACTCGTTGCCGCGCGGGCGGTGCGGCGTGCGCAGCAGGTGAGGCGAGCGTGGTCGACGTCATCAGTGCAGACCTTCCGCGAGCGGGCCGAGCGCGAGCGCCGGCAAATAAGTGAGCGCAACCACGATGAGCACTACGCCTGCCATCATTCCTACGAAGAGGGGTCGATGAGTGGGCAATGTGCCCTCCGATACCGGCACCGGTTGTTGTCGGGCCAGCGATCCAGCCAAACCGAGGGCGAAAATGATCGGAATGAATCGAGCGCCCAACATGGTCAACCCCAATGCGGTGTCATACCAGTTGCCATTGACGGTAATACCGGCGAATGCCGAGCCGTTGTTGTTGCCGGCCGAGGTAAAGGCGTACAAGACCTCCGACAACCCATGCGCACCGCTGTTCAGCATGTCGGCCCGCTCACCCGGCAACGCCATTGCCAATGCCGTTCCGACGAGCACGAACGCCGGCGTGGTCAGCAGATAAAGCGAGGAGAACTTCATCTCCCGGCCGGCAAGCTTTTTGCCGAGATACTCCGGTGTTCGACCAACCATCAAACCGGCGACGAAGACCGTGATCACCGCGAGGATCAAAATCCCGTACAGACCACTTCCTGTTCCACCAGGAGCAACCTCACCCAGCTGTATATCGATCAGCGTCACGGCTCCACCAAGGCTGGTGTAAGAGTCGTGCATCGAATCAACCGCACCCGTTGACGTCAGCGTCGTCGCGGAAGCGAACGTCGCCGAGTCCGATATACCGAAGCGAGTCTCGGTACCCTCTGAGGCCGCGCCAACCGCAGTCGGCACCGTGCCGTGGTGCACTAATTGGGCAACGTTGAGGCCGATAACACTCACAATGGCGAGCAATGCCATCACCGCGACGATCGCCAAACCCTGACGCTTGTCGCCGACTATCCGCCCGAACGTTCGTGGCAGTGAGAACGAAATGACCAGCAGCAAATAGATTTGGAACCAGTTCGTCCAGCCAGTGGGATTCTCGAATGGGTGCGCCGAGTTCGCGTTATAGAAACCGCCACCATTCGTCCCCAGCTGCTTGATGGCCTCCTGCGAGGCAACCGGACCACCGACGATCGATTGATGCGCGCCGGCGATCGTATTCACCACATGCGTCGCGTGGAAGTTGTCGATCGCGCCACCAGCGATCAGGATAACCGCGCCAATAACAGAAATCGGCAACAAGATCCGCACGACAGTGCGCACCAGATCGACCCAGAAGTTGCCAAGCTTGTCGGTGCGCGAACGGGCGAAACCTCGCACTAAAGCGATGGCGACGCAGATGCCGACGGCTGCTGACACAAAGTTCTGCACGGCCAAGCCGGCCATCTGTGCGGTGTAGCCGAGCGTCGACTCCCCCGAATACGACTGCCAGTTGGTATTCGTGACGAAACTAGCCGCAGTATTGAATGCCTGACCTTGCTCCATCCCCTTGAAGCCAAGACTGAACGGCAGATGGTGTTGCACTCGGAGTAAGACGTACAGGAAGAGCACCGACACCGCTGAGAATGACAGCAGGCCGCGCAAGTACGTCGACCACTTCTGGTCGGCGTCCGGGTTGACACCCATACTCCGATAGATGACCATCTCGGCGCGCAGATGATGCTTGGTGGTGAAAACTCGGGCCATGTAGTCGCCCAGTGGCCGGTAAGAAAGGGCGAGCGCGAGAATCAGTGAAACAATGAAGATAATGCCGGCGGTTGTCGAGTTCATCTAAAAACGCTCCGGAAACAACAAGGCGATCACCAAATACACCGTGACGCCAATAGCGAGAATCAGGCCAATAAGGTTCTCCGCATTCACAGCTTCTCCACCCCACGTACAATGAGCGCGAAAGCTACGAAAACTCCAACGATGATCAGGACAAAAATCAAGTCACGCACGGTCTTCTCCTAGACGGGGAACATCGCCAACTCGGGGGTCGCGAAAATCGGTAACTACTCGCAAGTGCGGTATTTGCTCTGGCGGCGATATGCCCGAGCGCGCGATCGGGAACTCTTCGATCAAGACACTCCGAGTGAGCCTGATTTTCAGAGCCTGGACGCCGCTGCTCATCACAGCGACCGCAAGAAGAATCAGCAATCGCACAGCGTCACCCGCGCCATGCCACCTCAATTCACCAAACTGATTCACCACAAAGCCGTCGAACATCAGCCAGCCAAAAGCCGCCGCGACCAAACTCATCAGCGGACGAGACCACCACGAGACCAGCACAACCGCAGCTGCCATCACGGCCAGACCCAAACCGAGGTGAGCCCGCAATCCAATCCCGCCGAGAACCGCCGCGAAGACAAGGGTCACCCCGAAGCTCACGCACGCCGACAACTGATTCGGCAAACGAGAATCTACCGATTCAGATGCGACGATGAGTCCATCCGTATCGGCAGCCATCCATACCGGGTTCGCCCCGTACGCACTCATGCTGACCTCGATTTCGGCGGCCGTCGATCAACGGCACACCGCAAGTCAAGTCCGAGCTAGCCGAGGCCGCCACGATCCTGACGTAATCCTGACGCCGGAAGGGCGAATCCTGACGCTTTCCTGACGCGACAGCGTCCGTAGGCATTCGCGGCAGCGCCCGCGATGGCGTGCAAGCCACAAGAATCACGGATCGGCGTCCTGCTTGGGTGTCATCATTGGCGGGTGAATCTCGACTCCCAAGTAGTAGCCGGCACGAACCGCCTGGGCACAAGTGACGCTGGTGAACTCTTGACCTTGCAGCTGGCCGCGTGGGTCCGCGAAGGTCGTGACGCGGGAACCATCGACATTCCGCCACTACAAGATGGGCTGGCTGACGTGATCGCGCAGCTCGCGGATCGTTCGCGGACCGTGTGGGGTTACCGCGACGAGACCGGGCGTCTATTAGCAACAATACGTACCTCACCGCTGGACGACGCCACCGCGTGGATCGCCCGACTCGGGGTGGTACCCGACTGCTTCCGGCAGGGAATCGGCAGTGCAATGCTGCGATTGGCCGAAGATCGCCTGCCCGACACTATTCGCCGGATGGAACTCGTTACCGGGATCCGCAGTATCGGCAACCACGTCTTCTATGCCAGAAACGGTTACGCGATCGTCGGGCGCGACGAACTCCACGGCATCGTGAGGTTCGCCAAAAGCCGATCAAAGCAAGCATGAATGAAATAGACGGCAATCTCCTGCTTCAGATTTCGTAGTGTAAGCCATAGCAATTGGTGAATGGCGAAGATTAGTTACGCCTGCAACATTAGTGAAGAGATCGCTGTCTCCGTTGAGCTGAACCGTTCCACGCGGAACTTATAGCGGTCTCACACACATCAATATCGGTCTCACATCAATATAAGGCCAGCTGATTCAGTATCCGGTTGTTCGTAGTTATGCACAATTCTCTTTGCTGGCAGGGTTTTGTCGGTGGCAGCCGATAGTCTTTGTTTATCGAGCGAAGGAGGTGAATAGCTAGTGCTACAAGCAACGGAGCAGTTGCGGACGACAGGGCAGTCGCAGGTAGCAGAACCGTTGCAGGCGATGGAACAGTTGCGTGACGCGATTGATGTGTTGCAGGAATGCGATGTCCAGGCATCATCTGATGAAGCGATCTGTGAGCAGATCATCATGATGCATCGCCAGATCAACAGGTTGCAGGCCGCCTGGTCGGAGCGTGTTGTTGTGGCTGAGCGGCGTGGCTCCGCGTCGGCTGGTGGGTATCTGACGACGGCATCGTTCCTGCGTCACAGTTGCCAGCTGACACCCGGTGCAGCCCGGCGCCGGGTTGATGCCGATACCGCACTCACCGATCATCCCGCTGTCGCCGAAGCGTATGGGGTTGGCACGATTTCGCAGCCACACGTCGC
>OLLX01000192.1_pt1 | contig 56299 bp, 48 predicted proteins | sample 1604651 | NCBI WGS metagenome assembly OLLX01 (sample SAMEA104055725, study PRJEB20765) | soil metagenome | biome: Arctic tundra; feature: Polygonal ground; material: soil | place: USA | collected 2011-09 | depth 0-0.5 m
AGCCCACATCTCATCAGTCAACAGCTGTCTACGACTCATCCAGCCAGCCTGACGTCAACCACCGTGACAATCCGTCAGACACGCCCTAGAGGCATCCCATCGGCTTACCGTCGTCATCCGCCTTTAAACGTGACAAAACCGACAGAGCCGGCGCCTCGACGGCGTCCGACTCAACGATCGGGATCCAACTGCCGATAACTGCCCTATGGCAGCCGACTTTCTCTGCGGATGCGGACTCTCGACCACGAGCGCCGCACCTCGCTGTCGTGCCTGCCCGCAAGCGGGAACGACGCCATCGACAGCGCTGCTGGGGACATCGCAGGGGTCGACACCATCACAACCGCCATTGGTGCGGTATTCGCGCTGGGAGAAATCGTCCGGCACCTTCGGGCCATTTGGCCGGCTTTTCACGACGTTCCTGCTGCTGGTGCCGCTGCCTGTTTTCGCGATGACGTTCGCCATCGGCATCGGCATCATCGGCGCCGGCATCTACATCGTGGTGATCATGCCGTGGGCACTCCGCGACATCTGGAAGAAGGCCACCATCCGGCTCGACATGCCGACGCCGACATCGGCCGGCCCTCGCTTCCTGTAGACAGGGGCGTGACCTGCCGACTTCGCGGCTTGACTGGTGCGAGGATCCTAAGAAGACGGACGCCAACCAGCCTGCGATCGGAGGAGTCCAGATGAATTCCGCGCCAGGACACCCGACCGGTCACGACCGCGACGCGTTCGGCAGCGTGCTGTTCGACGAGGCGCACAACGAGGCGTGGAGCATCCGGCCCGAGACTGTCGCGCGGATGAATCCGCGAAACCCCGGTGATGCCGGCTATCTTCGCGCCGCCCAGGCCCTGCGCGAACAAGGAATGCGGATCGACGCGCACACCGAGGGGCCCATCACGGCCGACATTCTCGACGGTTACGACGCGCTGGTACTCGCGCATCCTTCCGACGGCAACTGGGAACGGGTCACCGGCAGCGGATCGCCAAAGCTGTCAGCCGACGAACTCGACGTTATCGAGGCGTTCGTGCGCGACGGCGGCGGGCTGATCGTGATGGCCGAATGCGAGCAAGACAAATATGGCAACAATCTGAACGACCTCATCGAACGGTTCGGTATTCGCGCCTTAAATGTCACGGTGCAAGACACTGTGCATAACCACCAGAACGTGGTGGCCTGGCCCATCGCCGAACTCCCTCGCCAACGTCGCGACATCGACCTGGTAACCGGCGTACAGCAGGCCTGTTTCTACCGATCCGGCGTCCTGCGTGTGACGTCTGAAGAAGCCACCCTGCTCGCGATAACCTCAGTTGACGCCGATCCAGCCGAACAACCACTCGCGGTGGCGGTGCGAAGCGATCAGGGCCGGGTTGCCGTCTTCGCCGACTCCGATCTTTTCGGCGACGATTCGATCGGCGATTATCAGCACGCCAAACTGTGGACCAACGTGGTGACGTGGGCAACGTCTCGGCCGGCAACGTCTCGGCCGGCAACGTCTCGACCAACAACGTCTCGGCCTGCGGCAGTCAGCGCGGAAGCCGAAAGCGATCCAGCCTGGTCGGCCCTGAAGGCCGCCGTCGAAGAAATCCGGCCCTTACAGCGCAAAGATGGTTCTCTCGACGTCGAGATATCCGGCATGGAGATACCGGGCATCGAGCGAGCGGCTCAGCTTGTCGAGAACACGGTCGCCGCGATCGAAGCCTTGACACCTCGATTTTCCTATGACGCCGACTATCTTGCCGCGTCGATCGTCGATCTACGCCGCTGGCGAGATGAGGGTTTCGGCGTACCTGACTTTCTCGATTCACTGCTGGCCTTCCACCCGGAGAGGCAGCGGATCGACGGGCGCGAACACCTGGTCGTCTTCCCGATGTATACGCAGAATGGCAACCAGAACCGCAATATCGAGGCGGTCATCATCGCCACGGTGTGGCCATCGTGGTTAGCCGAACTCGAAGCCGAACGCTACGACAATCCGATGTTCGTGCCGATTTCCTTCGTCGACTTTACGCCGGGCTACGACACGAACTCGGCCGTACTTTTCCCCGAAACCGTCGCGGTTCGCGAAGTCCCGAAGTTCAGTTGGGGCGCCATCTTCTGCGATCGAGAAGCCGCCCGCTTCCGCCGAGTTTCGACGGCTGCCGCGGCTACTTTGCGCATGTCTTTGCCACCAGCTGCCGCCAGACTTATCGAGAATCAGACGTTGGCACAGAACACCTTCGTGTTGTGGGACCTCATTCACGATCGCACTCACAGCCACGGCGACCTGCCTTTCGACCCCTTCATGATCAAGCAGCGGATGCCGTTTTGGATGTACGCGCTTGAAGAGCTGCGCTGCGACCTACAAGCGTTTCGGCAAGCTGTCGCCCTCGACGCCGACCACATCACACCCTACGGCGAATACGTGCAGTACGGCGTGTTGTTCGATCGGCTGTTCCGGTTTCCGATTACCGGTGACCGCGTGCGCAATTACGATGGCCTCGGCGGCCAATTGCTTTTCGCCTATCTGCACAAGAATGGCGTCCTGCACTGGACCGACAATATGCTCTCCATCGAGTGGTCGGCCGTCGCGGAGACCGTGATCCGGCTCGGCGACGAAGTTGAGGGTTTATATCGTGACGGCATCGACCGATCACGGGTCGGTTACTGGCTCGCCGGCCACGAATTCGTCTCGCGCTACGTGGCACCGAGCCCGATCTCGACCTGGGCAAAGGGAGCCGCCGCGCTACCGCTCGATGGCCCACCGAAAGCACTCGTCGATCTCGTGTTGCCCGACGAGTTCCCGCTGAACGTGTTCTACGAAGCCCTGCGGAAGAAACTCGGCGACGTCATTGCCGCTACTCGCGGGATCACCGGCACCACACCGAATACCCTGGCGCCATGAGCTTTCAGCGCCATCACGACCCGGCCGAACGCGGCTTCGCCAGCGACAACTATGCCGGCGTCCACCCGGAGATTCTTGAAGCGCTTGCCCTCGCCAATGGTGGTCACCAGTCGGCCTACGGCGCTGATGTCTACACCGACGCGGCAACAGCGGTATTCACCAACCACTTCGGCGCGCAAGCGCAAGTATTCTTCGTCTTCAACGGCACCGGCGCCAATGTCATCTCGTTGCAGGCAATGACCCAGCGCTGGGACGCTGTAATCTGCGCCGAATCCGCGCATATCAATGTCGACGAATGCGGCGCGCCCGAGAAAATCGCCGGCCTCAAGCTCATGTCGGTGCCCACTCCCGATGGCAAACTGACGCCGGACCTGGTCGACGTCCATGCTTGGGGTTGGGGTGACCCCCATCGCGCGCAACCACTGGTGGTGTCGATCAGCCAGAGCACCGAGCTTGGCACCCTTTATTCGGTCGAGGAAATCTCAGCGCTCACCACGCATGCGCACACGCACGGCATGCGAGTTCATCTGGACGGCGCCCGAATCGCCAATGCGGCCGCCGCTCTCGACGTGCCACTTCGGGCTTTTACTACGGACGCCGGCATCGATGTGCTGAGTTTCGGCGGCACCAAGAATGGCTTGCTTTACGGCGAGGCGATCGTGGTGCTCGACCCTGATTCCGTGCGGGGCATCGAATTCTTGCGCAAGGCGGCGATGCAACTGTCGTCGAAAATGCGCTTCGTCGGGGTGCAGTTCGAACATCTACTCGGCAGCGATCTCTGGCTGCGTAGTGCCCAGCACGCGAACGCGATGGCAAACCGGCTCGCGACCGCATTGCGCGCCATCGACGGCGTCCAGATCAGCCGCGACGCGCGGGCGAATGCCGTCTTCGCTGTGTTACCTCGCGCGGTGACCACCCGACTTCAAGAGCGGTTCCACTTCTATACCTGGAGTGAACACACCGGCGAAGTCCGCTTGATGTGTTCGTTCGACACCACCGAAAGCGACATCGACCACTTCGCTGCGGCGGTTGCCGAAGAAATGGCCCAAGAAATGACCCAAGAAACGACCCAGCAGATGGCCCACGAGCTATCTAACCCGCCGATCGAGTAGCTTTCCGATATGGACGATCGATTGCGCAACCTGTGCGACCTCTTCGTGTCAGACGTGCGCGAAAATGCGGGTCTGCACGAGTACGACGGCCAACTGCAAGACCTCTCGCCAACCGGCGTGGCCACCGCGCTCGGCAAGCTGAACAGCCGCGTCAGCGGTAATCCGCTCGACGATCCTCACGATGAGGCGCACTTGGTCGCGTTCGAGAAATCGGCGCAGGTCATGTTCGGCGACCTCCAACTGCATCGGCGCAATCCGCTGCCGCATATTGGCAATCTCGACCTCACCGGTTACGACCGCGAATACGCACCGGCGGCTGATCGAGCCACGGCCAAACGTGCGCACCTGGCACTGTGGCCAGACGCCGTCGAGATGGCGTTGCAATCGCTCGACTCGGTAGCCGCGCCGGTCGCGCAATCGCTGGTCGGGGCCGCGCATGGATTGTCGGCCGGCATCGGTACCTTCGGCGCATCCGATGAGGTCGTCGATGCGACCACTCGCGCGCACGGCCGATTCATCGCCCACCTCGAAGATGCCGCCGCTCATGGATCACCTGATATCTCTCTCGGCGCTGAAGGACTTGCCGCATTGATGGGCAGTGTCGAAGCAACCTCTGTGGACCTTGGACGGCTAGCCGAACAGGCCGACAGCGAACGCGACCGATTGATGGAGATCCTGCGGGAGAGCTGCGCCCAACTCGAACCGGGCGTCGATGTGCGTGACGTCGTCCAGCGGCTGGTTTCTGATCACCCCAATGCCGACGGTGTTATCGCCGAAGCCCAGGCCCAAGTCGAGGAAGTGTTGGCTTTCACTCGCGAGCACGATCTGATGCCTTATCTCGACGGCGAATGCATCGTCGCGACAGCTCCAGAGTCGCGACGTTTCGCGATGGCCATGATGGCCTGGGCCGCGCCGGAAGAGCCCGACGCGGCCTCCTATTACTGGGTGACGCCGCCGGATACATCGTGGCCCGAAGAGGAGATCGAAGAATGGCTGCAGGTCTTCAGCCGGACGACGCTGCCGCTGATTACCTTGCACGAGGTCTCTCCCGGCCACTTCGCGCACAGTCGGGCTCTGCGCCGAGCGGCCACCCCAGTGCGGCGAATACTCGTGTCACCAGCCTTTGTCGAGGGATGGGCACATTACATCGAGGAACTCTCCTGTGACCTGGGCTTTCGTGCCGGTGACGCGCGGATGCCCATCGGCATGGCCATCGAGGCGCTGGTGCGGGTGACCAGGTTGGCGTCGGCTATCGGCGTCCATACCGGCGCGATGACGGTGAACGACGCGGCCGCGCGTTTTTCGGCGGACGCGTTCTTGTCTGGGCCGGCGGCATTATCAGAGGCGCGTCGAGCCACCTTCGATCCGACCTACGGTCGCTACACCTGGGGCAAGCTCGTCATTCGCGATACCCGGGAAAAAGCCCAGCGGGCATGGGGTTCTGGGTTCACCGACAGCCGCTTTCACGCCGCGCTGCTTGCTCTCGGCGCTCCTCCGCTGGGCCTACTCGATACCGCTATTGAGCGAGGTTGAACCGGCCGGTGGAAATCTGGCCAGGCACCTGGCGCCGACTCGGCGCGACAGTAGACGCCGAAGGCACCAACTTCGCGATCTTCGCCGAAAGCGCGGAAGCTGTCGATGTCTGCTTATTCGATGACGACGGCACGGAAACTCGAATTCCGCTGCCAGAATCGACCTTCCATATCTGGCACGGATATCTCCCAGGCGTCCGGGCTGGCACTCGCTACGGGTTTCGGGTCGATGGCCCTTTCGATCCAGGTCGTGGCTTGCGGTTCAATCCGAGCAAGTTGCTGTGTGATCCCTACGCCCGGGCCATCGATGGTGAATTCACTGCGGACGGCGCGGTTTTCGGCTATCCGCCCGGCCGCGATGACACCACGCAAGACCACCGTGACTCCGCCCGATTCGTGCCCAAGGCCGTCGTCGTCCACGATGATTTCGACTGGGCCGACGATCGGCGCCCGTCGATCCCGTGGGCTGAGACGGTCATTTACGAGCTACACGTGCGTGGTTTCACCATGCGCCACCCTGACGTGCCGAAGGAATTGCGTGGCACCTATGCGGGTTTGGCGCACCCGGCCGCGATCGAGCATCTCACCTCACTCGGCGTCACGGCGGTAGAACTACTGCCGGTGCACCATTTCATTAGCGAACCGGCGCTGCTGCGTCGTGGTTTGTCGAACTACTGGGGTTACAACACTCTCGGCTTTTTCGCGCCCCACGCTGGCTATTGCGCATCAGGATCAACTGGCCAGCAGGTAACTGAGTTCAAGCAGATGGTGCAAGCTCTGCATGCCGCCGGACTTGAAGTGATCCTCGATGTCGTCTATAACCACACTGCCGAGGGTGACGAAACAGGGCCGACACTAGCCTTTCGAGGTATCGATAATGGCGCCTATTATCGCTTGCACGACGGTCGCTATTACATCAACTTCACTGGCACCGGCAACACTCTCGACGTCCGCAACATGCATACCCTGCAACTGATCACCGATTCGTTGCGCTATTGGGTAACCGAGATGCATGTCGATGGTTTCCGCTTCGACCTCGCGTCGTCACTGGCTCGCTCGATGCATGAGGTCGACAAGCTGTCGTCGTTTCTCGCCGTCGTCCATCAAGACCCGGTGCTCAGCCAGGTCAAGCTCATCGCCGAGCCGTGGGATATCGGCGAGGGCGGCTACCAAGTCGGCGAATTTCCTCCACTGTGGACGGAATGGAACGATCGTTACCGCAATACTGTGCGCGATTTCTGGCTGCGTGGCGCGACCGGCGTACGCGAACTCGGTTATCGGCTGTCTGGCTCCTCCGACCTTTACCAGGACGACGGACGCCGACCCTATGCATCGATAAACTACGTAAGTTGCCACGACGGCTTCACTTTGCGCGACCTGGTTACCTACGACCGCAAACACAACAACGCCAACGGTGAAAATAACCGCGACGGATCCGACGACAACTACAACTGGAATTGCGGTCACGAAGGCGAATCCGACGACCCGATCGTGACGTCGATCCGGCGGCGGGCTATCCGTGGCATGCTAGCCACCCTGATGTTTTCGACCGGCGTGCCGATGCTCGCCCATGGCGATGAGATCGGCCGCACTCAAGCTGGCAACAACAACGCCTACTGCCAAGACAATGAGTCGACCTGGGTCGATTGGGCCAACGCCGACCAGGAGCTTTTTGCCTTCTGCCAAAAGGTTCTCGCGTTACGACGCAAGCACCCGGTCTTCCGGCAGCGGTCGTTCTTCTCCGGCACGGCAATGCATGGCAACGGCGTCAAGGACCTCGCCTGGTTCACCCCCGACGGCGAAGAAATGACGCCGGCAAACTGGTACGAGCCACGAGCCCGTACCCTCGGCATGTACGTCTCGGGCAACGACATTCGCCAAGTCGGCCCACGTGGCGAGCCGATCGTCGACATCTCGTTCTTGGTAATTTTGCACGCCGGTCTCGACGCGACGACATTCACCTTGCCTGGCCAACCCTGGTCAGCCGACTATCGAGTGGTTCTCGACAGCGCCAATCTCCATGCCGTCGACCTCGCGATACCCGCCGCTACCGACCTCGGCATTGGCGCCCTGTCGTTAGTAGTACTCCGCGCCAAAAGTTAGGTCTCAGTATGGCTAGGGAGACCTGAGCAATCTCGCCAAAATTTCGCCAAGGACAATACCGTCGACAGCCCCGGCGATATCGACGATTTTCGTTCGGCTGGTAGCACCGCTGACTAAGGTCACGTCGCGCTTAGACACGTTGAATGCGTCAGCGAGTGCACCCAAGACGGCAATCGTTGCCTTGCCGTCGACCGCTCGCTCGGTTACCCGAACGACCAGCATGCCGTCGTAAGAGCCACCGACCGTCGTCTGTCGGGCTCCGGGATGAACCCGAACGCTGATCCTCACCGCGCCAGCGTGCCACGTCGCACTTCGCCTGCCCCTTTGCTCGACACTTTGCTCTGCCCCGTCGACGGGGCAGAGCAAAGGACGACAGGAAGACATTGTCGACCCAGCACGGTCATTCGGGCACAGATACGCGCGGGTGAAGATAAGCAGGCCGGTGAAGAAAGCTAGCGAAGGTCGCCGCTCACCATTCCTTCGCCTTCAGCCGGTAGAGCCACCAAGCCGAGTTCACCTGTGTTCGCCAGCATCGGGTCACTCGGCAGCACTCGAACGCTGTAGCCGAACGGTCCGGTGCGGTCGAGAACCATGTCACCCTCATAAACCCAACTGCCGTCGTCCCTCTTGTCAGAAAGACGAAGCGACGCGTAGGTCGGCGCGGTGATCTCGTCATGCTCGTCGACCCGACCGAATGCCACCTGCACATCAACGTCGGTGCTGCGGAGTGCTCCCAGAGCCACCACCGCGCGTAGCTGCACGACAGTGCCGAACTCGAACGCATCGGAGGCACCTCGCGCCTCGATGTGCTCGACCCGAACGCCATCCCAGTTCGACAGCACCCGGCGTTTCCAGCTCGACAGTTCGCGCGCGCCGGCGAACTGCGTCGCGCCGACAGCTCGGTACGACAAGGCGGCAGGCGTGTAAAGCGAGGTCACGTAGTCGCGCAACATGCGGCTGGCAACGACTTTCGGGCCCAACGACGACAACGTGTGCCGGACCATTTCTAGCCAACGACCGGGCAACCCACCTTCGCCGGTGTCGTAAAAGCGCGGCACCATCTGGGTTTCCACGATGTCGTAAAACGCGGCGGCTTCGAGTTCGTCACGACGATCCTCGGGCAGGTGATCCGCACTCGGAATCGCCCAGCCGTTCGAACCGTCGAACCATTCGTCCCACCAACCGTCACGGATCGACAGGTTCAAGGTGCCGTTCAACGCGGCTTTCATACCCGAGGTGCCACACGCTTCCAATGGCCGCAGCGGGTTGTTCAGCCACACGTCGGCACCCGCACACAATACTTGCGCCAACGCCATGTCGTAGTCCGGCAAGAAAACAATCCGATGCCGAACGGCGGGATCGTCGGCGAACCGCACGACCTCCTGGATCAGTCGCTTGCCGCCATCGTCAGCCGGATGCGCCTTGCCAGCAATGATGAGCTGCACCGGACGATCGGGGTCAAGCAGCAACGACGTGAACCGAGCACGATCCTGCAACATCAGGGTGAGCCGCTTGTACGACGGCACTCGCCGGGCGAAACCGATTGTCAGCACGTCCGGATCGAGAACCCCAGAAATCCACGACAGTTCGCTTTCGGCCGCGCCCCGCTGCAACCACGATTCCCGCAAGCGAGCCCGAGCTTCGGTGACAAGCCGGCCACGCAACGACCGGCGTACCGACCACAAACGCCCGTCGTCGAGTCGCTCGGCGTGAGCCCATGCCTCGCCGTCCGATTCAAGGTCAACACCCAGATCGTGGACGACGAACTGCTGCATCTCGCGCGAAACCCAGGTCGGCGCGTGCACGCCGTTGGTAACCGACGCGATCGGCACTTCGGCCGGATCGAAGTCTGGCCACAGCCCGGAGAACATATGCCGGCTGACATCGCCGTGCAACAGCGAAACTCCGTTGGCGCGCTGCGCGACGCGCAACCCCATTACAGCCATGTTGAAAACGCCGGAATCGCCGCCAGGGAAATCCTCGGCACCGAGTGCGAGTACCCGATCAATCGGCAGGCCCATCGCGTACGGCGAATCTTCCGCCCCGCCGAAATGCTGCTCGATCAAGCCACGGGAGAACCGGTCAATGCCAGCCGGCACCGGCGTGTGAGTAGTGAACAACGTGCTGGCGCGCACCACTTCGAGCGACTCATCGAAAGTGAGCGTGCCGGTGGTCACAAACTCGCGCATCCGCTCCAGCGCCGAGAAGCCAGCGTGGCCCTCGTTCATGTGGAACACCTCGGGCTCGGCATGGCCGCTCAGCCGGCAGAAAGCCCGCACCGCGCGAACGCCGCCGACGCCGAGCAGCAGCTCTTGACGCAACCGGTGGTCGCTGCCGCCGCCATAAAGTCGGTCGGTGACGTCACGCTCAGGCGGAGCATTGCCTTCGACGTCCGAATCGAGCAGCAGCAATGGAATGCGACCGACCTGACACAGCCAGATCTGCGCCTGCAGGTCGCGACCAGGTAGCCGAATCGGCACCGTGACCGGCGAGCCGTCTTCCTCGGTGAGCAACGAAAGCGGCAACCCGTGCGGGTCGATCGGTGGGTAACGCTCCTGCTGCCAGCCTTCGCGCGACAGCGACTGGTTGAAGTAGCCACGCCGGTAGAGCAACCCGACGCCGACGATCGGGACGCCGAGATCGCTGGCCGTCTTCAGGTGGTCGCCGGCCAGAATGCCGAGTCCACCGGAGTATTGCGGCAGCACCGAAGTGATGCCGTACTCCGGTGAGAAGTAGGCGATCGCGGCCGGCGCGTCGGGACCAAGAGTCTGGAACCAGCGGTCCTTGGTCAGGTAGGCCTGCAGATCATCGGCCGCTGCCCCCAGCCGAGCGAGGAAGCCCTCGTCGTTGGCCAGCTGCGCGAGCCGCTCGGGTGGCACCTCGCCGAGCAACCTGACCGGGTCGTGACCGACCGCGCGCCAAGTGTCCGGGTCGATCGACTCGAAAAGATCGAGTGTTTCGGTATGCCATGACCAGCGCAGGTTCATCACAAGCTCGCTCAACGCGGCAAGCGAGTCGGGTAGAACAGTGCGCACCGTAAATCTTCTGATCGCTCTCACGGCGCTGACCCTATAGCCCCCCGACGGTCCCCGTCATCGATGTTGGTGTCCTGAATTCTCGTGGCGTTCCGGTACGAAGGTGGACAGTTCGGCAAGGCACGTTCTCAACACTCATCTGGGGGTATGTCCACCCCATGCCAGATCGTGATGCGGCCCCGGCGAATGCGTCCGGGACGACGCCAACCAACGCGCCCGACCCCAAGATCGCCGACACCCTCGCGAAGACCCATGCTGGCGAGATAGCTTCGCCTCGATGAGCCCCAAGAAGATCCCGCCTGCCAGCGGCGAAGCCATGCCCCTCACTGGCAAGGAAGCCAGGCCCTCCACCGGCAAGGCAGTTGGCAGCGTGAAGCCGATCCCGCGCCGAATCCCGATCACGGACGTCGCGCCGGTGGTCGCCTGCGGGACTGTCGCGGTAAAAGCTGCGGTCGGTGAGCAGCTGACCGTGTCGGCGACGATCTTCCGGGAAGGCCACGACGCGCTCGGCGCGAACGTGGTGCTGCGCGACCCAGCCGGCCGCCAGCAATCCTGGACGCCGATGCTCCCCGGCGCGGCCGGCAGCGATCGCTACGAAGCTGTCGTGACGCTGGCATCACCGGGCCGTTGGAGCTATCAAATCGAAGCCTGGGGCGATCCGGTGGAGTCGTGGCGCCATGACGCCGGCATCAAGGTCCCGGCGGGTCACGACGTCGAGCTGATGTTTGAAGAGGGCGCCCGATTGCATGAGCGGGCAGCTGCCGGCGTCCCGGCGAAGCTTCGGTCACCGGTTCTCGATGTCGTCGGCATTCTTCGCTCGGACGCCGAACCAGAAACTCGATTGGCCGCGGCCAATTCTCCGGAGCTGCTTGAGTTACTCGCTCGATATCCGTTGCGCACTTTGCTCACCGCGGGAAATCGAATGCCTATTTGGGTCGATCGCGAGCGAGCATTATTCGGTTCCTGGTATGAGTTTTTCCCCCGCAGTGAGGGCGCGACACTCGACCCGCCCACGTCGGGAACTTTCGCGACCGCGATGAAAAGATTGCCGGCTATTGCCGAGATGGGTTTCGACGTCGTCTACTTGCCGCCGATCCATCCGATCGGCCACACCTTTCGCAAAGGCTCGAACAACACGCTCAACCCTGCTCCCGACGACCCAGGCGTGCCGTGGGCGATCGGCTCCGAAGCCGGCGGCCACGACGCTATTCACCCCGATCTCGGCACGATGAAAGACTTCGATGCCTTCGTCGCCTCGGCGACCAAGCTCGGCATGGAGATCGCGCTCGATTTCGCGTTGCAATGCTCGCCTGACCACCCCTGGGTTTCCCAGCATCCGGAGTGGTTCAGCACCCGAGCTGATGGCTCGATCGCATACGCGGAAAATCCGCCGAAGAAATACCAAGATATCTACCCGCTGAACTTCGATAATGACTTCGAGGGCCTGTACGCCGAGATCGTTCGGGTACTTCGGCTCTGGATGAGTCACGGCGTGCGAATCTTCCGGGTCGACAATCCGCACACCAAGCCGGTCGCATTCTGGGATCGGCTGTTAGCCGATATTCGAGCCAGTGACCCCGATGTGTTATTTCTCGCCGAGGCTTTTACTCGCCCGCCGATGATGCGCGCGCTCGGCCGAGCCGGCTTTCATCAGTCGTACACGTATTTCACCTGGCGCAATACTCGCGCTGAACTCGAAAGCTACCTGATGGAACTGTCGCACGACACGGCCGACGAGCTTCGGCCGAACTTGTTCGTGAACACCCCCGATATCTTGCACGCCTACCTCCAGCAGGGCGGACCACCGGCATTCAAGATCCGCGCGGTAGTAGCGGCAACAGCCGCACCGACCTGGGGTGTCTACTCCGGCTACGAACTCTTCGAAGGCACCGCGATACGGGCCGGCAGCGAGGAATATCTCGATTCGGAAAAATACCAATACCGGCCACGTGACTATGCCAGCGCGGAAAAAGAAGGCCGCAGCCTGGCCGGCTACCTCACCACACTAAACCGGATCCGCCGCCAGCATGTCGCGTTACAACGGCTGCGCAACCTCCGACTGCACAGCGCCGACAATCCTCAGATCCTCTGTTTTTCCAAGCGGGTCGAGAATCTTGACGGCACCGATGACACCGTTCTGGTGGTCGTCAACCTCAACCCGTTCAATACCGCCGAAGCCACCATCACGCTGGATCTGCCCGCGCTTGGCGGTACTGAGTCCATCGAGGTCACCGACCAACTCAGCGGCGCGCGCTACACCTGGGGGCACGAAAACTACGTCCGCCTCGACCCGCACACCGAGCCCGCTCACATCTTCGTCGTCTCGGGAGGCGCGCTGTGACACCTCCGAATCTTCCGTCTCTTCCTATTCCGCCGGTGCCGGCAGTTCCGCTCGGGGGGCCGATCTCCGACGATCCGGCCGGCACACCAGTAGACCCGCAGTGGTACAAACGCGCGGTCTTCTACGAAGTGCTGATCCGTGGATTCGCTGACAGCAATGGCGATGGCACCGGAGATATCAAAGGGCTGATCTCCAAGCTCGACTATCTCCAGTGGCTCGGCATCGATTGCATCTGGTTGCTACCGATCTACGCGTCGCCGCTCAAAGATGGCGGCTACGACATCTCCGACTACTACTCAGTGTTGCCCGAGTTCGGTGACCTCGGCGACTTCGTCGAACTCGTCGACGAAGCGCACAAGCGTGGCATGCGCGTGATTGCCGACCTGGTCATGAACCACACCTCTGACCAGCACCCGTGGTTCCAGGCCAGTCGCGAAGACCCGACTGGCCCCTACGGCAATTTCTACGTCTGGTCTGACACCGATACGCAGTACAAAGAGGCGCGTATCATTTTCGTCGACACCGAGAAGTCGAACTGGACCTTCGACCCGGTCCGTGGCCAGTATTACTGGCACCGCTTCTTCGGCCACCAGCCTGATCTGAACTTCGAAAATCCCGAGGTGCAGGAGGCTATGTTGGCCGCCCTGCGGTTCTGGCTCGACCTCGGCATCGACGGATTCCGGCTCGACGCCGTCCCGTATTTGTTTCAAGATGAAGGCACCAACTGCGAGAACAGGCCGCGCACGCACGAATATCTCAAACGGATTCGTAAAGAGATCGACGCTCTCTACCCCGACCGTGTCCTGCTGGCCGAAGCCAACCAATGGCCATCTGACGTCGTCGAATATTTCGGTGACGGCGACGAATGCCACATGGCATTCCACTTCCCGCTGATGCCACGCATCTATATGTCGGTGCGCCGTGAGCAGCGTTACCCAATCTCTGAGGTACTCGCGCAGACCCCACAGATACCTGAGTCGTGCCAGTGGGGAATCTTCTTGCGCAACCACGACGAACTGACGCTCGAAATGGTCACCGACGAAGAACGCGACTACATGTACAGCGAATACGCCGGCGATCCGCGGATGAAGGCGAACATCGGTATCCGCCGCCGGCTCGCGCCACTGCTTGACAACAGCCGCGACCAGATGGAGCTGTTCACCGCGCTCTTGCTCTCACTGCCCGGCTCCCCGGTGCTGTACTACGGCGACGAAATCGGCATGGGCGACAACATCTGGCTCGGTGACCGCGATGGCGTCCGCACGCCAATGCAGTGGACGCCGGACCGCAACGCGGGGTTCTCCAACTGCGATCCGGGCCGGTTGTACCTGCCGGTGATTATGGACCCGATTTACGGGTACCAAGGCCTGAACGTCGAAGCCCAGATGCGGACGTCGACGTCCTTGCTGCACTGGACTCGGCGCATGATCGAAACCCGCAAGCGGCATCCGACGTTCGGCACCGGCAGTTTCACCGAGTTGGGCGCCAGCAACCCGAGTGTGTTGGCGTTCGTGCGCGAGTTCGGTGATGACAGGGTGCTGTGCGTCAACAACCTTTCTCGCTTCCCGCAGCCGGTCGAACTCGACCTGCGCAGATTCGAAGGCGTGGTGCCGGTCGAAATGCTCGGTGGTATGCAGTTTCCGCGGATCGGTGAACTGCCGTATCTGCTCACGCTGCCTGGCCACGGCTTCTATTGGTTCACCTTGCCCAAGGCGGGGGATGACTACAGATGAGTAACGACAAGGAGGTTGCCCGATGAGTCTGGAGCAACTTCTTCACGACTGGCTGCCCAAACAACGGTGGTTCGCCGGTAAAGATCATCCGCTGGTCGCCGTCCGGATCGTGACTCGTCGCGACCTACTCACGGGTGACCTCACCGACGATCCGAGCATGCTGCATGTGCTGGTGGAGGTCGACCAAACCGTTGGATTGACCGATCTCCGTACCGTCACCTATCAACTGTTGCTCGGCGTCCGCGACCAACTGCCCGAACGTCTTGAGCATGCGTCGATCGGTCACATCGAGGAGCTTGGCGCGGTCTATGACGCGACCCATGACCAAGAGCTTATGCACGAAATACTCGGCTGGATTGCTGAGAATAAGGTCCGCGACAGTATCGTTTTTCAGCACGCTGATGGCGCCGAAATCGAGCCGGGTGCGGCGAGCCTGGTGCTCGGCGGTGAGCAGTCGAATACCTCGGTCGTGTTCGGCGAGCAGAGCATTCTCAAGGTTTTCCGGCTGATAGCGCCTGGTGTCAGCCCTGATCTCGAAGTAACCCGCGCCTTGACCGAAGCCGGCAACCTGCACGTCGCCGACGTGCAGGGTTGGATCGACGGCGACGTTGCCGGCATCTCCACCACCTTCGGCCTCATGCAAGCCTTTTTGCGTAGCGGTACCGACGGTTGGGCACTGGCATTGACCAGCATCCGCGATCTCTTCGCCGAAGGCGATCTGCATGCCGACGAGGTTGGTGGCGATTTCGCCGGTGAATCCGAACGTCTGGGGCTGGCTACCGCCGACGTGCACACCACGCTCGCCCAGGTGCTGCCACATCGTCAAGCTGACGCCGACTCAGTCGCCCTACTCGCGCGGGGAATGCAAAGCCGGCTGGAATCAGCGATCAACGAAGTGCCCGCATTGGCCGAACGAAGCTCAGAAATTACTGAAATATTCGAACGATTCGGCAGAGATCACACCCCGCTCGATCTCCAACGTGTGCACGGTGATTTCCATCTGGGCCAGGCAATGCGGACCGATACTGGCTGGGTGTTGCTCGACTTCGAGGGCGAGCCGGGCGCGCCAATTGCGGAGCGATCAGCGCTGTCGAGCCCGTTGCGCGATGTGGCTGGCATGCTGCGATCGTTCGATTACGCGTCCCGATATCTGCTCGCCGACCACGACGGGCCGGCGCAACTCGAATATCGGGCGGCAGAATGGGCCGAGCGAAACCGAGACGCATTCTGTATCGGCTATGCCAAAGGCACCGGCCGCGACCCGCGCGAATCCGACGCGACATTACGCGCCTTCGAACTCGACAAAGCCGTATACGAAGTGCTGTATGAGGCCCGCAATCGACCGGAGTGGATCCGCATCCCGCTGAACTCCATCGAACGGCTGCTGGCCGCGTGAGCGGCGACCTACCGACCCCAGGCCCGACACCAGATTCACCATCAGATGTGACAGCGGGTGCGATCCACCCGCGGGAGGCTGACGCCATGAGTAAGTCCCGAAGCACGGTCGAGAACGCCGCCACCCTTGTGTCGTCGGCCGAGATCGACCGGCTGGTTTCCGGTGGCCATCATGAGCCGCATGCCATTCTCGGCGCGCACCTACGAAACGGCGTCGTCACTTTTCGAGCATTGAAGCCAAACGCGCGCCAGGTCACTGTCGTCTTCGGGTTGGTGCGAGTACCACTCGAGCATGAGCGCGGCGGCGTCTGGGCTGCCGCTTACCCAAGCCGCGATGTGCCCGATTACCGCATCGAGGTCGTGTACGACGACGGAATCGCGCACCTGCTCGACGATCCTTATCGCTATCTACCAACCTTGCGCGACCTCGACCTGCACCTCATTGGTGAAGGTCGGCACGAGCAGTTGTGGGAGGTTCTCGGCGCGCATATTCGCAGCTATCAAACGGATTCCGGGCCAGTAACCGGCACCTCATTCGCGGTATGGGCGCCGAATGCACGCGGGGTACGACTCGCCGGCAATTTCAACCACTGGGATTCTCAAGCGCACCCGATGCGTTCGCTAGGTTCCAGTGGCGTCTGGGAATTGTTCGTTCCCGATATCGGCGTCGGCTCGACGTACAAGTTCAATATCCTGGGCGCCGATGGCCAGTGGCGCGAAAAGGCCGACCCGATGGCGTTCGCCACCGAACATCCACCGGCACAAGCCTCGGTCGTCTTCGAGTCGACCTACCAATGGCAAGACGCCGACTGGCTCGCCACGCGCGCGCGGCGAAATGCTGTCCACGAGCCAATGAGCACCTACGAAGTGCATCTCGGCTCGTGGAAGCAGGGCCTCGGCTATCTGCAACTTGCCGAAGAACTGGTGGCCTACGTCCGCGATCTCGGCTTTACTCATGTCGAATTCTTGCCGGTCGCCGAACATCCTTTCGGCGGCTCTTGGGGTTACCAGGTGACGTCGTATTTCGCGCCGTCATCTCGTTTCGGCTCCCCCGACGAATTTCGTTACTTGGTCGATCAATTGCACCAGGCCGGCATCAGCGTGATCGTCGACTGGGTGCCCGCGCACTTCCCGAAAGACACGTTCGCGCTAGCCAAATTCGACGGCACTGCTTTGTACGAACACTCTGATCCGATGCTCGGCGAGCACCCCGACTGGGGCACCCTCGTTTTCAACTTCGGACGCAGCGAAGTGCGCAACTTCCTCGTAGCCAACGCGATTTACTGGACCGAGCAGATGCACATCGATGGTCTGCGGGTCGACGCGGTAGCCTCGATGCTCTACCTCGACTACTCGCGTGAAGCAGGGCAGTGGCGGCCGAACATCTATGGCGGTCGCGAAAATCTCGAAGCCGTATCGTTCCTGCAAGAGATGAACGCGACCGTCTACCGTCGAGTGCCTGGCGTCGTTACGATTGCCGAAGAATCCACCGCGTGGCCAGCTGTTTCCAAGCCAACCTATATCGGCGGCCTAGGCTTCGGCTTCAAATGGAACATGGGCTGGATGCACGATTCGCTGGCTTACGTGAAGCACCCACCGATCTATCGCTCTTACCACCACAACGAGCTGACGTTCTCGATGATGTACGCGTATTCAGAGAACTTCGTGTTGCCGATATCACACGATGAAGTCGTGCACGGTAAAGGTTCACTGCTGCACAAGATGCCCGGCGATCGCTGGCAGCAGTTCGCTAACCTGCGGGCCTACTACGGCTTCATGTGGGCACATCCAGGTAAGCAATTACTGTTCATGGGTAGCGAATTCGGCCAAGACAATGAGTGGTCGGCGGATCGTTCACTCGACTGGTGGCTCCTCGAATACACCGAGCACAACTCGATGCAGCAACTGATTCGCGACCTTAACCGTAATTACCTCGACACACCGACGATGTGGCGAACCGATAGCGATCCATCCGCTTTCCGCTGGATCGATGCCAACGACGCCTCGAACAACACCTTCTCTTTCTGCCGCCATGGCGGCGACGGCTCTTACCTTGTCTGCGTGTCAAACTTCTCTGGGCAGCCACACGAGGGCTACCAGCTCGGTCTGCCGGTCGCCGGGCAATGGGACGAAATCATGAATACGGACGCCGAGATTTACCACGGCAGCGGGGTCGGCAATCTGGGCGCGGTACAGGCAATCGACCAGCCGTGGCACGGTTTACCGGCGTCTACCGTTTTGCGAGTGCCGCCACTAGCGACCGTCTGGCTACGCAAAGCTGCCGACTAACAGCGGTCGGCCGACCGCGAGAATAAGGCGAGGCCAGCGGCAAGAGCGAGCCCGAAAGCGATCTCATGCCGTAGCCGGCGCGGCGATTCACGTTGAATCCGCGTGTGGAATGCGTCAGCCCATACCGGAAAAGGTGACCGGTCGAAGAAAAGTTCGGCTGGCTTATCAGTATCGGGGAAAGCCGCACCGAGCATGCCCGCAAGCACCGCGATTCGGCTAGGTGCCGGCACTTTCCGGGCGATCACCGTCATCGTCGTCAATCCGATCAGTCCATCGGTCACCGCGTACTTCAAGAATCGCGGACGGTCTCCATAGATACCCCAGTGCGGCACCGCGTCACATACGTAGTGACTCGCCACTCCCGCGCCGAACGCGACAATCGGACGACGCGGCAACGCTAACCCGATAAGCGACCCAACGAGCACATGGTTGGTGATGAACACATCAACACTCTAACGAGACGACGAACCCCCGGCCACTCTGCCCGCGTCCAGACCGACTCGCCTTGGTAGGCTAGGTATGTTGAGCTAGGCACCTAGAATCAAAGCCTATGAGAACAAATTCAAGTACGGCTAAGGTAACAAAATGGAGGCACAGTGCAGCCGCTGAAGGTGCTTGTGCTCCCTCGTGACTGGAACCCCTACCAGGAGCTGCTCTACCAGCCAATGCGCAATGACGCGTCAGCAGATATCACCGTTAGTTACTGCCTTCGTTATTCTTTCGTCTGGCCGATCCTCGTGCCACTTGTCCTGATTTCCCGCCGCCTGCTGGGTTATCGCGTCCTTCACATTCATTGGCAGTCGCTGCACATCGCGGCGAGGGTGCCTGGAGCACGACTCTTGTCGTACTGGAACTACCGCGCCGTATACCGATTCGCCGTCCTACTCGGCTTCACCCTCGTATGGACGGTCCACAACGTCCTCCCGCACGAATCCCAGACGATCGATGACGTCGATATCGCGGTCCGCCTTTCAAAGATGTCCGCAGCTAAAATTGTGCATTCAACTCACTCGCTTGAGCAAATGGCCGCCAAAGGGCTTGATACATCTCACACAACCGTGATCCCGCACGGAAACTATGTTGGGTCTTACCCTGAAAGCTCGTCTCGCGACGAAGCGCGCAAGACGCTAGGTCTGGCGCCAAATGATGTCGCCATGCTCTTCTTCGGCAACATCAGACCGTACAAAGGCGTAGACGACCTGCTAGCAGCCTGGCCACACGTTGCCAACACCGAAGTCACCGGCGGCGCGGCGAAGTTAATCATTGCGGGAAACTGTTTGGACGACGAGTTGCGAGCTCGCTTGATCGCGGCCCCTGTGACATTCGTCGATGGACGGGTCGACGACAATGAAGTGGCGGCATTCTTCATGGCCAGCGACATCGTGTGCGCGCCGTTCAAGGCAATCACGACCAGCGGCTCTGTCCTGCTGGCGCTGTCGTTCGGACGACCTGTCGTGGCCCCACGCCTCGGTGCGCTACGTGACCTTCCCGACGATGTCGGATTCTTCTACAGCGATGAAGACCCTGACGGACTCGTTGCAGCTTTGCGGGCCGCGATATCGTGCCCCGACCCCGGCCGCGTCCAACACGCCGCCAACTCTTACGCGGAGTCCATCTCGTGGGACGCGGTTTCTCGATCGACAGTAGCGGTCTACCGTGAAGCCCTCCGTGTCACCGAAGCCGACAACCGCTGACTAATACCTGCCCGACGCTCGCCGAACCGGCGAGTCACGGAGCCTCATGGTCCCCCACCTCGCCAGTGCCTGAAACCCAGGGCTACGTGCTATCACAGCAGATTGACAGGCCGAGTTCACCTCTGGGAAATAGGAGGACGGTACTCCAGCCGTAGAGTGGCTACCAAAATAGCGCGAGGTTTCTATAACACTCGAGAAATGGTAAATTGCCGAGTGCTATAGCTGGTACAGAGATCGAAGTGCCTGTTTAAGGTCGCTGCCTGTGGCGCCTGAGTACGCCTGCCTGCTGGCACGGCACGACCCACGCACCTCGGAGGAGTCACGCTTTTGTCGCTATCTGGCACCGCCGCGCGTGGCGGCATGCAGGTGGTCATGGGCCAGTGGTTGCGATACTTACTGCAACTTGTCTCACTGATCGTCCTCGCGCGAATGCTGCCACCTTCCCAGTACGGCCTGGTGGGCATGATCACCGCGGTCGTCGGTGTCGCCGATGTCATCCGTGACTTCGGGCTCACCAACGCCGCGATGCAAGCGAAGTCGCTAGATGAACGCCAGGTGTCCGCGCTGGTCTGGATCAACATGGGCATCGGTGTCTTCTGCACCGTTGCCGTCATCGCGATCTCTCCACTCCTCAGCGACTTTTACCACCACTCCTCACTCACCGCGCTGACCATCGGACTCGCTCCGGTGTTCTTGTTCAACGGCGCCGCGACACAATTCCAGGCCAACCTGGCTCGTGCGTTCAAGTTCAAACACACAGCCATTGCGGACGCCGTCTCGATGGCAGCTGGCGTAGCGGTTGGTATCGCTCTTGCCGTGCATTCGCCGACCGCCTGGGCGCTCGTCGTCATGCAGCTAGTGGCAGCATTCGTTCGGCTGATGATCTTGGCTTTCGGCCAGCTAAGGATTCTGGGCCGTGTCCGCGGCGCCAAGCTCGCTTCCTTGGTGCGATTCGGCCGGAACGTTACCGTCGTGCAGCTGCTCGACTACGCCTCGCGCAATGTCGACACTATCTTGGTCGGTCATTACTGGGGGCCGACGCAAGTGGGCCTCTACAACAACGCCTACCAGTTATTACTGTTACCACTCCAGCAGTTCAACGGGCCACTCACTAGAGTCGCGCTACCGGTTCTCTCGCGTATCCGCGACGATGTTAAGCAGTACGAGGACTATCTCGCCTCGGCATTGTTGATGATGAGTCTCGTCGCGACGGCAACTTATAGCGTGTTGGCTGCCGCCGGCACCGACGTGATCGTTTTGCTGCTCGGGAACAAATGGGCTGCCGCCGGACCAATCTTTCAAGCAATGTGTATCGCGGGCCTACTGCAAGCCATCAACTATGTGAACTACTGGCAGTTCATGGCGCAGAACCGCACCGGCACACACGTGCGTTATTCGTTAGCGAGCAAGCCCATCGTGTTAATCGGGTTTGCCATCGCGGCGCCGCATGGTGTGACCGCCGTCGCTTGGTCGTACACCATTACGACAGCAATGCTCGTACCATTCGGCTTCTACCTGGCATGCCGTGGCACCGGTGTGAGCTTGCGAAGGTTAGCGTTCGCGGCAGTACGACCCTTTCCGCTCGGCGCCTTTCTTTTCGTCGGAATGTTCTTCACCCGGCGTGAACTGAACGTTTCAAGCCATCTCGTTGGCCTGTTTGCCTGTCTCGGCGCCGGCCTCGTACTCAGCATCGCCGCGCTTGCTGCATCGCGTTCGTACCGTCGCGACATCTTCGCGGTTGTCTCGATTGTCGGTGGAGCATTGCCTATACCAACAGAACGCATGGCGAACTTCTTGAAGCCTAGATCCCCGGCCGCGCCCCGCTATCGAGGACGAGATGACGAACCAGATCGAAACGTTTCACTGGAATCCCCGACGCAGCTTGCTGAAGGGGAGGTTGGCGCGGTACACGCCCCTTCCGGTACGGATTAACAATTTCGGTGACCTTATCGGACCACTCGTCATCCGGGCCGTTCTCCAGCGACTAGGGCTTGCCACCGCGACGCCCAACGCATCGGCGCGCCTCTTTAGTGTTGGTTCCGTCTTACACTTCGCCGATACTGGTGATGTTGTCTGGGGTAGCGGCGTCAACGGAAAGATGGCAGCCGACTTGCACCGCTTCGCTACGCTAGACGTCCGTGCCGTACGCGGTCCCTTGACTCGAGAATTCCTACAGCGCAGAGACATCGATGTCCCGGAGGTTTACGGCGACCCGGCATTGTTGATGCCCTATCTGTTTCCCCAGCTGCGTAAATGGTCTAAAGCAAAAAAATATTCGGTCACTATTGTGCCAAACTTAAACGATCTCCGGAACTATCCCGCTCATGACGCTCGACTACTCGACCCGCGAGTACCGCTGATGGATTGCCTACGTCGTATCGCCGAGAGCGAGATGGTCGTCGGATCGTCGCTGCACGGCATCATCGTTGCTGAGGCGCTCGGAATCCCAGCGCGCGTCATTACTCCCGGCGTTGAGAGCTCGTTCAAGTATCTCGACTACTACCAGGGAACCGGCCGACCCGGCTTCGATCCGGCGGCATCCGTTACCGACGCTATCGCCGCTGGCAGCGAGCCGCCACTCGACTTTTCGCTAGTCCCACTCGTGCGCGCATTCCCGGTCGACTTATGGAGCCAATCGAAATCGGTCGACCCTATCGCGATATTGGGCGACGCCCTCAAGTAAAGCTCCGGAGAATCGCCGACCGTAACTTCGCCGCAGTTAGCGATTCACGTCATCAGCGCGCCGGATCACGGTAGGACTCAGCCTGGAGGGTGAACAAATCGGCGTAAAGACCGTCCTGCTTCATCAGCGCTTCATGGCTACCATTCTCGACGATCTGACCGTTTGCCATCACGTAGATTCGATCAGCGGAACGTACACTCGAAAAACGATGCGAGATGAACAGCACAGTGCGGCCCGCAAGCAATTCTCGAATCCGCGAGAACAACTCATGCTCAGCCCGTGGGTCCAACGAAGCGGACGGCTCGTCCAAAATGACGAACGGTGAATTCCGATAGAACGCCCGAGCCAGCGCCACTCGCTGCCATTGCCCGAGCGATAGATCACGGCCACCTTTGAACGCCTTGCTAAGAATTGTCTCGTATCCGCCGGGCAGCGCAGCCAAGAAGGCATCCGCCCCAGCTTTGCGCGCGGCCACCGCAACCGCGACCGCATCATCGGCAGCATCTGGACGGCTAGCCGCGATATTCTCTCGCGCCGTCAGCTCGTACCTGACGAAGTCTTGAAAGATAACCGAAATCGAACGACGAAGGTCGACCCGATCGAAGCTACGGATGTCGATACCGTCCCAGCTGACAGTTCCTTCGTCGGCGTCATAGAGGGCAGCGAGCATCTTCGCCAAGGTGGTTTTGCCGGAACCGTTCTCGCCTACGAGGGCAATGATCTCGCCAGCGCCGAATTCCAATGAAACATCACGCAGAGCCGGGCGACTGCTACCTGGATAGGTAAAACTAAGGTGGTGGACAGCCAATCGCGAGAACGATGCCGGTGCGGGTAGCCCTGCTTCGGCCTCAGCCGATACCGGCGCGAGGCGCAAATATTCGGCGTAGTCCTCGAGGAAAAGTCCTGACTCTTGAATCTGCTGCACGCTGCCGAACAGTGTCGTGATCTGTGCTGCCATGAGGCGGATCGCGACGATTGCGGCACCAGCCCCCGCCAACGTCAATTCTCCACGACCAACGAGCCAAACAAGTACTCCAAGAGTGCCAGCCAAAATCGCGGCGGAAATGAGACTGCCGACGAAAGCCACTAAAGAACGGCGTCCGACATGGTGGCGAAGGTCCTCGACATAATCGCCATACGTGTCGTCGAACTGTTTCCTTAGCTTGGGGCCGAACCCGAAAGCCCGCAATTCCTTGGCTGAGCCACGGTCGGTCAAGACACTGAGCAAATAGTTACGCCGCCGCAGTCGCGGCGTCTGCCCGATGATGAAGGTGAACTCCCGCCGACTCTGGAATCGACCACTCACCCACAACGGCACGCCCGACAACAACAACAGTGGAAGCAATAGCGGCTGCAAGCTGAAGATCGCGGCGGCTAGCCCAACTGATCCCGCCACTCCCCCGATCAGCCCGACGACACCTTGGGAGAGCGTGTAAGGACGCACGGTCGCATTCGTCTGCACCCGGTTCAGCCGATCAAAAAAAGCTGATGACTCAAACGAGCGCAACGGAACCGCTCCAGCTACATCAAGCACACTCTGCCAGGTGCGGCGCGCGACGAGTTCGGAAAGAAGTCGTTGCTGCTGGCCGAGAACCGCCGCGGACACCGTCGCGAAGGCCGTTGTCAGAGCCAGCGCGACAACTGAAGGAATAGCCGACGACACATGTGCCCGATGGTCCGACGTCGCGACAACAGCGTCGAGAACGTGCTTGGTGACCAGCACCTGCACAGCCGCGATAAGACCGCCGATAAGCTGTAGCAGCGAAGTAATGATGGCTAACTTGCGGTCAGCAGCCCAGACTAGGCGCAGACTTTCTCGGATCGCGGCAACAGAACGACGCCATGACCTCTTCTGAGCCCGCGCCGCCTTAACCAGCTCGACCAGGTCGACGAACTCATCAGCCTCTGATTCTTCAACCGCACCGAGAGAGGGCTCATCGCTCGGTACATCGTCAGTGTGGTCCATACCGCGCACTCTCCCCGACCCGTCTGGCGAATCTGGCAGGCAGCTCCCCGAGCACGATGATGTGACTCACCCATACCACCATAGTTACCTCGAACGCCGAATCGCGATTGCGCGAGTATAGGCATCTTCCACTTGGCCGCATGCCGCCGAGACGGTGTACTTCCCCGCGTGAGCAAGTGAGCCAGCGGATAGGCGGGCTCGCAGATCGGCATCATGAAGAACGCGCGAGAGAGCCGCAGCCAGAGCTTGCGGCGAACGGGGTTCCACCACGAGACCAGTCACACCTTCGTCAACCACACTGGAAAGGCCACCGACTCGCGTTACCACCAACGGCGCGCCGGCAAGCATCGCCTCAACCGCAACTTGGCCAAAAGGCTCCGGCCACTCGGAATGGCAATCGACCTGGACTCCAGGATTAGACGCGGTCGCATCAGCGGTCAAGGTCGCGACATGAACCTGATGACCGCGGTTGACAAGCTCGCTGGCAAGTCCATCGACATGGAACTCAAGCCCACCCCGCACCGGAGGATAGAAGTCGCTGACAAGGAGGACTTTCATGGACTCTCGACGACCATTTAACGTGGAGCGGCTTCGAGCAGCCCATGCGTAACGAGAGCCGCAAGGAAGAGCTCGACATCTTCGGCCGCGACAGTCTCCCCGAGTTCGTACTCGGTCCGTAAAATCTTGATCAGCTCGTCGTCAGTCGTGCCGGAGACGAGCGTATGCCACAGAATCCGGCCAGAATTGTTCACGACGAGGTACTTCGACGTCTCGAGATTGAGCACGATGATTTCATCGCTGGTCTCAGTCCAGCTGATCTTGTCGTCGACAACTTTCAAGCTTCTAGTCATGGCCCCTGGAGTGTAACGCGAACGAGACGAACCAATGAATTCTCCGGTAACGCTGGTTCGGTTGGGTAGCCGTCAAAAATTGGACAGACGGAAACAACATCCCCCATAAGAACAGGACACCATTGACCACCGGCAGTCGAAGCGGCTGACTCAGCACGACACCGTACTTCGCGGCGCGTCGCGACAACAGCACCCGCAGACGCGCCCGTCCACGTATCGACCCACGTTTCGACACCGCGGCAGTCGAGTCAGACTCCAGCACCCGAATGAGCTCTGTCGGGCGCACCTGTGGCGGCAAGTCCTGAAGAATGACGCGGACCCAGCTCAAAAGTCCCACCTGCTCCGCGCGCGCACGCAGCGTCCCAGCATCGACTACTCGCGCGAGTTCGACGAGGTCCCGCCAAATTAACAGGGTTCGCCCAGGCTCGTTCTTGTCACTCACGACATGCAGAGCGGCGATAAGCAAGTTGTCTTCCGGCGGCACCACCCGCACGCGTCGTCCGAGCAGCGTTTGTACCTGTCCGCGAGAGATGAGCGCGGCGGCATCAAGGGACGACGACCAGAACCATGGCGGCACGTGATGATGAATATCGACGTTCCCCTCGGCGCCTTTCCGCAGGTTCACAGCTTCGCGACAAAATCGATCGAAATAGCGGCGCGGTTGGCTTGAACTATCCGCTTCGAGCCAACCTTGGGCGGCACACACACCGAGTGCGGCAGCGAACCGCTGAGGCTCGACGTACAAATCGACGTCGCCGAAAGGTCGGTCTTGCCAGGCAGGGTAGTAGGCCGCCATGCTCGCGCCCTTGACGACAACGTTCGGGATTCCATGCGCTTCGAGCAGCTCGCTCACTTCAACGCCAAGCGCTAGCACCGTGTTCGATCGCATCGCCCAACTGAACGCCGCCTGATCGATCCTGGACCGAAACTTTGCCAAGGTATCTGGGTCGTTCTCGCGCAGATAGCGCAAAAGAAGCGGCGTAAGCCGTTGGGCGTGAATAAGGTCGAGCTCGGCGTCCAGCGATGACGCGGGCACCGGATGCGTGCTGACACCGAACCACAGCGCGGCGGCGGCCCATGGACCGATCGAGGGAAATAGGCCGGCCAGCAGTTGCTCAGACCGAGACACCGGTGCGTTTCTTTCCGACTCCCAGCGCGAGTGCATAGATCTGAAGATGCTGTTCAGCTACCTGGCGCCACGTCGGCACGAGTTTCGACGGCAAGCTTGGCCCCTGTTCGAGCAACATTGCCAGCTGCCTAGCCACGACAGCAGCCTCGACATTTGCCGGAACCAAGGTCAACGCCTGGTGTTCATCGAGCAAGGTGAGTTCTCGATGGGCCGGAATGTCACTCAGCAAAACGCGAGAGCCGGCAACAAGCGCCTCCGCGCCGATCAATCCGAAAGCCTCATGCTCGGAAAGATTGACGACAACATCGGCCCTGCCCCGCAATCTCACGAGTTCGGCGTCGGTAACCCAACCGAGAAATTCCGCTCTAGCGCCCATTAATCGGCGAGCGGCCTCTTCAAGATGGGTGCGCTCAGGGCCATCTCCGCACACAACGAGGCGCGCACCTGGCACCTGCGCGCATGCCTCGATTATCGTGTCGACCCGCTTGTAACCCTCAAGTCGACCAGCTACGAGAACAAGCCCATGAGGCCCCTGCGTTACCACCCGAGGCTCTCGAACCGCTGGCGCATTGACCCCGTTCGAGGAGAGATGGATTCGCTCGACACAAGCCGGAAAGGCTCGTCGCAACGCCTCGGCTTCGGCCGTCGAAACCGCGATCATCGCGGTAACTCGCTTAGTTGCCAGCGAGAATGCCCGCCGGTAAGGGCCATGCGCGAGGTTGCGAAGACGAGTATGACCACCGCCGTGAAAGTGCGGCGTGAGCACGAAACGGCGAACAACTGTGGCCACCGAAAGCGGTACGGAGGTGTGATAGCTGTGCGCATGCACGACATCGAAGAGCGATTGCTCGCGACGAAGAGTTCGCAGCATTTCAGGCGCGAAAATAGCATTCTGATTATTGACGATCGAGGTAAACCGCCGAACCCGATAACCCGGATCAACGTATTCATTGAGCCGCTCGCTTGGAAGCACCTGAGTGAAGACCTCGACATTGTGACCCAGCTCAGAGAACTCGCCAGCGAGCGCCGCGACGTGTTTCTCTACGCCACCAACATGGGGAAGAAAGAATGGTGACACCAGGGCGATTCTCATCGACGACCGTTCCTCACGATGCCATCGAGACGAAGAGGGTCTCGTACGCCCGCAATGTTTCCGACCACGAACGTGTGCTCGGAAACCGTTGGCCCACCATGTCATCGAGCGTCCGCAATGCTCGGGCTAGATCGTCGGCCGACTCGAACGTGCAGTAGACAGCCCCCTCGTAATCACCAAGTGCCGCGTGCATCTCCGGGATGTCAGACACCAGCACTGGCATGCCGATACTCATCGCGATACTCAACGGCCCACTTGACGACAGCCGAAGATAGGGCAGCACCAACACATCAGCGTTCGCGTAAATCAGCGGCACTTCTTCGTCGTTCACATATCTGTTCGTAAAAGTAATGCGGGCGCGATATGGCGACCTGGCGATGAGCTCGGCGGGTTCTCGATAGTTCTCCCAGGTTTCGCCGACTACCGTGAGTGAAGCATCTCCCAGGTCATCGACGCCGAGCCCGTTAAACGCTCGGATAAAGACGTCAAGACCCTTGTAGGGCCGGATAAGACCGAAGAAGAGCAGGCGAGGATGCCCGACGGGCACAGCTTTCTCGGTGAGATCGATCTCGACATCAGCCTCAACATCGTCGGCAGCTGTGAGATCGGACTGCGTGAGATCGGCCGGCGTGCCTTCGACCTCGGTGAGGTCAGCGGGTACAAGATGGTCGTAAGGGCCGTGCGGCGCGATCGCGATCGGCATTCCATCAAGTTTGTAGGCCTGCCGAAGCGCGCGAAGATCGCTTTCATTATGGACGACGACAGCACTCACCTGCCGCAAGAGGAAACCCATCAGTCGCTTCGAGTAGGCAGCGACCAGCGAGATTTTAGCCTCTCCCGTATCGATAACTTCGTGAAACTCCATCACGACAGGCACCTTTAGCACCCGCGCCCACATGCACAGCGCCAAATAGGTATGCAGCACCGCGCCTGTCCACCACTGCAAAATGAGCACATCAGGCGCGTCCCGGCGAAGGAATCTGAACGCATCGGTCAGGGTTCGACCCCAGTACCAGTCGATACCGTCAAAGCGCCTGATGCGACGAGGCCACGGCGATTCGCCGAGATCAGCTCCTACTCGAGCCGCTCCCGGATAGAAACGTTGCGGAATGAGTCGGCGCAGGAGTAAGACGCTCACGTGATGATGCTCGTCGAACGCTTTGGCTAGCCGGAATGTGTATTGGCTAAGCCCACTCTTGAAGCGGTCACTTGGCCCGACAATACAAACGTTGCGAATCCGTGGCGCGCTCAAGAAATCTCGCCTCCATAGACCAAACGTGGTCTTACCTGGTGGGCGACGTAGCCCGACCCCGGATCAGCTGACGGACTAACCGTAAGACTCGCGCTCATCGACCTCGGCGAGGGCCCCCCTGGCCTGAAGCTCGATGACGTTCGACCTCGCTACATCAGGCATGATGACGACCCGGCGACGCCGCGAACCCGCGAGCGTCTTCTTGACCATTGACCGCAGCTCGTCTGACTGTGATTCGACATCAACAGCACGGAAGCGCTCTCGGCGGAGAATGTTGAGGCACGAAACCCCATCACGCCAGCCGATTTTCTTGCCTTCGGCGTGCGACCGTGGCGTATAGCTGATTGGCACCTCGAAGGGCCGAATACCAAGCCGCAACGCTCGCGCGGCAATCTCGGTGTCGAGACCGAACCCTCGCTCCACTGGGTCAAGCTCACGGAAGAACTCCACCGGCAGCAGCTTCAGGCAGGTGTGCAGGTCACCGATCCAGCAATCGAACAGCGCATTCGCCGCCATCGTCATCGCGCGGTTACCCAGCATGTAGCGGAAACCGTACGACGTCGCGCCAGCAAATTGGCGAACGCCGAACACACAGTGCGTCTTACCTTCCAGCACTGGCTCAACAACCCGCGGGATATCCCCAGCGTCATACTCGAGATCCGCGTCGAAAATCAAGACGTAGTCGCCGGTGGCGACGCGCATTCCGGTTCGGACGGCGGCACCCTTGCCCCGATTGCGCGCGTGGTACATAACCCGGAGATCTGGACGGGTAGGGAGCGCCTCAAGAATATCTGTGGTGCCGTCGGTACTTCCGTCGTCGACCACAATCAGCTCTATCGGGCAGAGGTGTGGCGCGCCGAGGACGCTCTCAACAGCCTCCTGGATCGTGTCTCGCTCATCGAGTGCCGGCATGATAATGGTGAGCTTCATCCGAATCGCCCCTCGAGTTTGTGGCTCGTACTACTGGTCTCCACCTTTGGAGTCATCTGGGCCTTGGAGTCATCTAGTGCGACTCGGTCACAGTAAACGAAATAGTCCGCGAATGCCTAATCGCGAACCAAAGTTAATGTGCTAATAACAAAACCGCTATATTTGCTCTAGAGTTAACGTCGTAGACACCTCGCTTTTCCCTGAAGCTTGCTTGCGTATGACTAATACTTGGGTCTCGCTAAATCTAACCCTTACGTGAACTGATCAGTTCTACTCCCGCGCGCGAAACCTGGTGCGCGCAGTGGTCTAGACAATCGTCAAGGATTGGCTCCCAGCCCGGTATCTGTCAAGTCAACCGTAGTGACTTGACAGATACCGGGCTGGGCAGTAAGGATCGGACATCTGTGCAGTCAACGCCTATCTCTTACTAGGACAGTTTCTGCCAAAAGCTCAGTACCACTGACGCCGAGTTACCTAGCTCCCTCTGCCCAGCCCAGCGCCCAGGGTCGCGCGATCCGCGACCTGCGAGACTCTGGAGGCCGCTCCAGGGCTCCGAAGAGACTGCACTAAGATAATCATCTTGGTCATTGTCTTATCTGCTAAGTAGCTACGTGAACAATAGATTCACTGATCCCGCGCCATAAGTCGCTACATGCGGAGGTGAACGTGAGAGACCGACCCACTACCTTTCACGTTCGGTGTGTAACCCGTCTCGACACATTGACATCCACGCCTTCGCAGCGATTCACATCGTTGCGTGTTAGCTCACCGAGAGTGACACCGATCCGGCCATCTCGATGACCGTTCCGGTTGACATAGCTCCAGCCCCTGCCGCTGCCCACGCGGCTGCTTTGAGCCAGCTCGATATCGCTTATGGCGCTCCGCTCGGGCTTGATAGCTCACGTGAGCCGCTTAAGCGGCGAGCCTATATCGAGCCAGCTGACGCCTTCGACAACGTGCTGTTAGCCGCGCTACAACGACCTCCCTGTGTCATCAGTTTCTCCGGCGGCCGCGACTCTTCGGCACTGTTGGCCTCAGCGACGCGAGTAGCGCGTCGGGAAGGGTTACCGCTACCCGTTCCCGTCACACTGCGTTTTCCTGGGTCCGTAGCCGCCGATGAAGACTCCTGGCAACGCACGGTGATTACACACCTCCAACTCGACGAGTGGGTGCGCCTCGATATCGTCGACGACGAGTTTGATGTGGTCGGGCCAGTGGCACGAGAATGTCTGAGCCGGCACGGTCTGCTGTGGCCCTTCAACGCGCACTTCCACTGGCCAATCATGAAGACGGCCGCCGGCGGCTCCGTCGTTACTGGCTTCGGCGGTGACGAGATCGCCAGAAGCAGCACGACCGCCCGTGCCGAGCAAGTACTAGCTGGCCGCCGCCGACCACAGGCCATCGATAGCCTCGTTGTCGGACTCGCCCTCTCTCCACGGCCAGTGCGGGCAGCCGTTCTTCGCAAAAGATTCGCCAACGCGGCCCACGATTTCCCATGGCTGACCCCCGATGGGCTCGTCGAAGTCGGCAAAGCATCAGCTGACTTCCAGGCACGATTGCCGCTTGGTTGGTCTCGGGTTATCCGCGCGGCATTGTGGCGAGCTCGATATTTCACGGTGTGTCAGCAGAACTTCGCCACCATGGGTAAGGCGGCGGGAGTCGAAGTGTTCCACCCGTTCGTCGCCGCTGAGGTGCTCGACTCACTAGCCTCAGCCGGCGGGTTCGGCGGGTTAGGTTCGCGGGCAGACATCATGCGCCTGCTCTGTGGTTCCGCCCTGCCTGAGCGGGTAATTGGCCGCGGCTCAAAGGGATCGTTCGACGACCCAACGTGGACGGATACCGCGCGAATCTTCGCGCGAGAGTGGTCCGGAGGCGGTGTCGACCAACACCTTGTCGAGGTTCAGGCACTGCGCGAGCATTGGCTTGGTGGCCAGGTCAATCTCGTTTCCGGCGCGCTCATCCAGGCCGCGTGGTTACACGATAATCGCGGCGCCAATCACAGCACCGCGGCTACGCACCCCGCCACAGTGACAATTCCGGTTAGCGCTGGCGCTACCGAATCATATTCAAGCGCGGCCGATAACATTGAGCAAAGCTGACATGGCTTCATCAATACGGGTCCAATCCCGGGGCCGGCTTAACTCATACATCGGCAGGCCAAGCAGCGGCGTCCACGCTTGCGGCCGGCTCTCGGTGAGCTTGAATGCCCTGTTGCGCGCTAGCGCCGCGAACCGCTCTGGCGCGCTAATCGCTCGCACACCGACATCATCCGCCCAGGTCAGGGCTATCCAACCTCGCAAAGGAAGTTCAGCTGGCACTGGTGCCAAGTCGATTCTCCAGCGCGGGCGATCACCGATCGTACCGATATCTCTACCCAGCCCGAAGTGCTCAGCGGCACCGGCGCGTAAATCCAGACACCTCGGTCCGGCGAAGACGACACCATCTCGGGTGACAAGCAAATCGTCAGCCATAATTGGCATTCCGTTAACCAACGCCCATGCAATTGTAGAGCTCTTGCCATCTTCCTTGTCACCGAGAATCGCCCAAACGCCACCGTCGCAGACGAAAGAACTCGCGTGAAACGTGGCCCGGCCAAGCCATTGGCCGACGACGACCGCGGTGGAGCCCAGATGCGGGTGAAGGAACGCGGCTGGCGGCATCCGTGCGGGCACGGTGAGTGTCGTGCGACGCTCGGAGCGGTCAATCAGAGCGTAACCAACCGGGGTAAGGTTGACACTGGCGGCCGATTCAGACCACGATTGTGGAGGACGCACATGACTTGGGCTTATGTCATACCTGAATTGCCAACGTTCCCACGTTGGTGGCGCGGCAACCATTCCACCATCAGCCGAACAGTAACCTTCGACGATCAGCCCGTAAGCACCAACCGTATCGTCATCCGTGACTTTCAATTTACTTTGGCGCCCTTTCCCGTTAGTGCTTAGGCCACCGAGCAAACTATACTCACAGCGAATCTGCACCTTCGAAAAACGAGGGGAGGGAATATGTCTACTTACACCAGGCCTTCGATCACGGAAATCGGCTCGATGCATGAGCTGACGCTTTCGAAGATCACGAAGTCAGCTGGGTCCGGCGACGTCATCTACATCAATGGCGAAGCCATCAGCTCACCGGGCGGCTCGGTCATCTCGGTTTCTTAATCGAGATGACAGCGTCCATGCTCAGATGAGGTGCGGGTGGGGGTACCCGATTCAGGTTCTCTCCCCGCACCTCATTTCGCGCCGGTCGGCACGAGGGTAAACCTGTAGGTCCCCGGGAGGTAAACGTAGTGTGGCGAATGAAGCCGGTAATCCTCGCGTCCGCGTTATGGGCGTTCATTGCCGTGCGGGTTGTTCGCCATCGCCTCCGCGTCGACGGAATACGCGCTGTCGTGCCGATGCCCCCACCATTACCCGCGTCGGGAGCGCGCGGCGTAGGCGGGGTATTGCACCGACTCGCTCCGACGTGTCTTGAGCGAGCACTCGTAGCCCAGGCATGGTTAGCCGCGCACGGAGAGCCTCACGACGTTGTTATTGGGGTACCTGAAGCTGGCATGTCCAACGGCCCCGCCCATGCCTGGATCGACGGAAGTCCAACAGGCGCACCGGCCGGCCATAAAGAACTCCACCGCCTCGCGCCACCAATCGCGTGCCACCCCCGCTCTTTTGACCAGGCAAGGTCTCTCACCTAGGCAAAGCTGCTTGACCAAGCAACGCTACTTACCCACGGTGATGTCCGACCAGATAACCTGATGGTCGCTACCAGGATCAGACACAATGTGGAATTCTCTGGTTCCGATATTGGTGCCGGTAAGCATGTGATCGATCTCGATGAGCGGTGGAATCACTCGGAGGTTTCTGGCCCACGTCCTGGGCCACCAGGCCCCCGCACTCAAAGCGCCGTCGCGCAGGTGACCCACCGAGAGCACATGCCGCATAGGTCGGTTAAGCAACGTCGCATTGAAGTCGCCGACCATCATGCCGTCAGCCGGCAGTGTCGAAGCGATAACGGCCAACTGCCGGAACTGCTCGTGCCACAAAGCGAGAGTCTCATCAGATTGTGGCGCATTCGTATGAACGACAATCATGGCAATCTGGGAATTGCGCGCGCCGACAGTCGCGTGAATCAGCGGGTTAGCGCCAAGGAACGTCACCGAAACCTTGGTAATCGGAAGTTTTGAATAGATTCCAACTCCCTCGGCGTCCTGACGAACTCGTTCGACGCGATAAGGGTAAGCCCGCAAGACATTCTTGAGCGGACCCAACGTCGTCGGAGTTAACTCTTCGAGCGTCACCACATCTGGTTTGATTCGGTCGATCTGGGTGGCCAGCGCGGCGGTATCTCGATTGGTGTATTGCAGGTTCGCGTCCAATAACCTGAAAGCGACCGGCCCTCGTGACCCCGATCCACTGGGAGCAATCACCATGCGAACCGTCGCGAGTTGCGCGATAACCAGAAGCACTGATGCCGCCCCAAGAAAGTACCGGCGCCGCATCAGGCCTAAGGCGCAGAGCGGATACGCCGGTATGAGCCAAAACGGAGCCAGCACAGTAGCAACAACGAGATAGCTGTTATGGGAATCCAAGCTAAGAAGCCAGAGCAGAATTCCGAGCAAGCCAACCCCGGCGTAACCCCATGCTGTCAGTACAGCCGCCGCGGCTAAAGCGGATCGAAACCTCACCCGCAGGCGCGCTTACTGAGCACCCGCGGCCACAAGTACGTCCTGCGCATCGGTCACCACGTCATCGCCGACAGCGACGGTTCCACCGAAGACCTGACCACCCGTTACCGTCGACCCAACCTTGTCCAGATAGGACGCGTACGAACCATCCAGCGGAGAAGTTGACGACACCAGCAGCAATGGCGCTTTCAGCGTGCCGAGTTCGGGCCCTGCGGCCAGCGCGTCCGGAAAGGCTGATGCGGTGGCAATTCCGATGGAACCCGAGGTGCCGAAGAACGTTGCCGCGATTTTCGCGGACGTCTCGAAGCGGTCCGCCCCGGCAATAGCGGAGGCGGCATGGTCAGCCGACACAGCTGGCCCACCTAGGGCATAGCGGCTCGTCGGCGGATGAGCCGCTAGATAGGCCGACGTAGCCGGAGCCTGAGTCGCACCATTAGTGAGGAGAATCGCCGCGCCGCTGGCGACGGCCGCCGGGCCGCCAGACAATGCGTCGGGGAAATTAAGTCCCGTTACCTCGAAAACAGTAGACGGATTTCCGAGAGCATTGGCAATATCCACCGCCGTCGCGAAACGGTTCGCGCCCGATTCTCGTTGGACGGCGTATCCCATCGAGGTGAGCTGTGTGTCTACCGACGGCACAATCGCGGCCGGGCCACCCAGGATGTAGACAGTCGCGCCCGGTGCCGCCACCCGCTGTATCTCGGCCGCCACTGTTGGGTCGAGTTCAGTCGTCGGCGTCAACAACAACGGACCACCGACATGGGCCGCCAACGGCCCACCCGCGAGCGCATCGGGAAAGTTGTCGGCACGAGCTAGCACGATCGCCTTAGCGCTTCCCGACGTCGGAAAAGCCTGCTGGCTAACGGCAATAGCGGTACCGATCCGAGTCGTGCCACCAAGTCTGGTGAAAGGTGCGCACGGCGAACAGCTAGGCGCCGGAGCCATTCCTTCTACCAAAGTCGAGACGGTCGAGTAGCGAATAGTTGCCGGAATATCGTGCTCATCGAAAGTCCCGCTAGCCGCCGGCTGCAAAGGTCCGACCAACTTCGAGTCAACATCGACGACCACACCGGCGGAGTTATAGAAGGTCACGTAGACCTCCGTCGCCTGTACGGCGTAGAAGCCTGAGTTCGTTACCGTACCGCTGATGTCGTGCACACCATTTGCGCCTACGACGTCTTTGACATCGGTCACCGTAAAGCTGTGATAGGGCGATGTCGTCGCGGCCGTACCTGTTGCTCCCAATACCGTGAAGTGGCTATAACCCGTCGGCGGCTTCACGACATCGACGAAGCCGCTCTTCTCGCCAGGCTCGAGTTCGGCGGCCTGAATATTCGGCTGATCGACAGATAGCTGGGTGCCTGCCGCGTTGTACAGGCCGATCGTCAGAGAGCCGGCTGTGACGTTTTCGGTGCTGGTGTTCTTGACCTCGCCGACGATATAGAGGAAGCCATCACTTTCGGGTCCGTATGAGCTGGACGAAAGAACGGTAAGGACAGAGCTTGTCGCCGCGGCCGGAGTCGCGAAAGCTATGCCAACCGAGAGCATGAGAGTAAACGTCGAGACGGTTGCCGCGACGCGGCCCTTCGCTTCAAATAGGCGCGCCACGATCAATCTCCTCATCTCGATATGGATAGATCTTCGGACCCTAGCCCACTCAGGGCACGACGTCACACCTGCTCACCGTGCCCCGCGCTTAGAAAAGCGCGCGACTCAGAGCGGCCCGCGCCGCGATGACATTCGGATCTTCTTGGCCAACCGCTTCGAAGAGGCCGAGCAGATGCAGACGTGCCTTGTCACGATCGGCGCCACTCGTACGCGCGACGGTGGCGACCAGCCGCGAGAATGCCTCGGCAAGTAAGCCTTCGAGGAGATCGACGTCGGCCGCCGCGGTCTGCGCGTCAATGTCGTCAGCATTCGCATCGGCGGCAGCCCGCGTCACCGCAGCGTCGAGTGATTCGGCCCGCTTAAACAATCGGACGCCGGCAAGCGCCCCGCGTGCCACCTGATCAGCCGGCGACTGGTCCACGATCGCTTGATAGGCCTGCTCTGCCACGTCGTAGTCACCATCTTCGAACGCCTGCGCGGCCGCGGCCAATGCCAGAGCGGCCGGGTCTGGCACAGCCTCGCCAGCCGCGCCCGGTGCCTGTGCGCCGGTCGCCGTAACCAGCTGGCCTACCCAAGCTCGTAGCTCTACCTCCGGCATCGCGCCGCTGAACTCCGCGACGATGCCGCCCTGCCAGACCGCCTTGACCGCGGGGATGCCCTGCACCCCAGCTGCCGTCGCCAACCGCGGATTGGCGTCGACGTCGACTTTGGCGAGAATCCAAGCACCGGCGCCTTCGACCGCGAGTTTCTCCAGGATCGGGCTCAGCTGCTTACACGGCTCACACCAAGCCGCCCAAAAATCGAGCACCACCGGCACCCGCATCGAACCCTCGATGACGTCAGCCTGAAATGACGACTCCGTGACATCGATGACCGCGACCTGGCCATTACCTGTCCGCTCACCCGATGACGGCCCACCCGATAACGGCACAGCGGACGACGGACGACGGGCGGCGAGTGAGTCCAACGACACCGCGCCAGCGAACCTTGGCGAATAGTTCATGGACTCCATCATCCGGCACAGCCGAACGATGCCGATCAGGACCTCGACCGTAGGCGCGAGCGCCCCCAGGAGACTCGAGATAGCCAGTGGTTGGATGGCACACAGTGTTACCTTGACTGAACCATCGACGCACTCGAATGGCCAGTCCGCGCAGATGGTGACGACGGGGCCGCTCGTTCGTGCAACGCCCACGCGACCGCCGAATCATTCTGGTCAATCTTCAACACGAGTTCTACTACCTGTACACCTCCACCACGCTCACCAAACTGACCACCAACACCGAGGTATTCATGTGCCGGCACCATCACACCCGCAAGTACTCCAAGGTCAGCCAGATTAGCCCATCAACAACGAGCTAGCATTACCCGCAGCCAACCAGGCCGCGTAAACTACGTCCATAAGAATTGGGACTCTCAGCCGGCAAGTTTCCTACATCGACAGGACGCGCACTAAGATCATAAAGCCGCCCACCACCGGCCGTTCAGGTAATCCTGGCTAGCGACGAATACATGTTAAGTCGTCTTACGGAACGACCGAAGGTTGTACTGTGAATACCAATCGCCTCAGCCGTTCTGGCATGTCCTTACTAACGATCACTCTTGCCGCAGTAGTGCTGCTAGCTAGCAGCGCGGGAGCGCCACTACTTTCTTCGGCTCAAACGGTAGCTGCACCCTCGCTCGGAGCGGTGTCGCTGACAACGGCTACCCTTGGTGATCCCACCGAACGCGTGTCGCAGATGAAGCTGATCAACTACTACCCATCGAATGACGGTTGGTCCGCCATGTGGACCAACTGGCATCCAGTGACGATCGCCGCTGACATGCATACCGCAGCGGCACTCGGGGCCAACAGTATACGAATCATCGTCTTTCCTTCCGTGACAGGCTGGCCGACTACTTCCGCGACGATGGAAGGTCGCCTCCAAAGCATGTTTAGCATGGCATCAAGCGCCGGACTGACTGTTCAGTTGACCCTCTTCGACCATTGGTATAAGTACAGTGATCTGTCGGGAAGTAAGCAATGGACTGACAGCGTTTTGGAACCGATCGCTAATTCGACGAACCTCGCATCAGTCGAAGTCCAAAACGAGGTCACACCGTCCAACTCCGAAGCAATAACTTGGGTCCGGAGCGAACTAAATGTGATCAAAGCAGTTATACCTAATACGCTGACGACGGTATCTGCCACGGGAGGGCTCGCAGGTATGCTTAGTCTTCGTGCGGCGATCGCCCCAAGCGCTCCCGACGTCTGGGACCTCCACTATTACGGTAATAGTCAAGACGCATACGCGACCTTCACTAAAGCAAAGGCAGCGGTTGCACCACTTCCCCTTCTAGTAGGTGAGGGTGGCCTCGCCACGATAACCCCAACTAGCGACGGCCGAAGCACAGCCAGCAATGAGGACGCCCAGAATCTGTGGCTAAAGGTGGTGGAGTACGCCGCACTCGCGGCCGGACTCCCGCCAGTCGCACCGTGGACTCTCTACGACTTTACAGTAACCGGCATTCCCTACAATACGACGGGAAAACTACCGAACGGCATCGATGTTGAGCAGTACGGGTACGGCCTCTATCGCTCAGACCACACGCCCAAACCGGCAGTCGCGACCGTAAAGGCCGCATTCAATGGCACCCTCGAGGTGGTAACGCCTAACAGTAAGTTCAACGCCATCAGTCAAAGCGACTCATTGCCTGCGGAATGGAAATCGTACTGCCCGAGCGGTGTCATGACAGTTGAGCCCACGCAGGGAATCAATGGGACGAATGCTTTAATGTTCAGCGATACCATTAAGCCCGTGAAAGGAACCTCGTCGTTCTATACAATACCGATGCAGCCTGTTATTCCCGGTCAGACCTGGACGGCATCCGTATGGGCCCACGGTACTTCAGCCACAGGACAGAGTGATCTAACTATCGCCTGGTATTCCATAGGCGGTCACTGGCTGGGCAATAGCACAAGCCAGCCGTTGCACAGTGGCACCACATCCTGGACTCAGCTGACTCTCAGTACCCAAGCACCGCCAGGCTCAGCAGCTGCCTGGGTGTCAGTTCGCTCTGGGGGAAACAACGGCACAGTCTGGTTCTCGGACCCAACCTGGGCCGTTTCCTGACCATTCAGCAGCAAGTTCCGAGCATCGGATAGATCCATCGATAAGTTTCCGCTGCTCTATCTTACGAACTCAGACGGTAAACGACATACCAATCTTCACGATGAACAATGGTCGCAAAGGGGTTCCCGCGCATGTTTAAAAGCGCCGCAGGAATAACCGACGCAAGTCCGTGATAGGACTCAAATAGCGCCTGAGTGGGATGTTGAGTCATGATCCGTGTATCTAAAATAAAGTACGTGAAGTCACCTGCTTTTAATTCCGCGCGCAGCACACGAGACGGCCGGTCTCCCTGACGATAAATACCGAATACTGCTGACTGATTCGGAGCGGGTACGTTCCAAGTCGTGTCAGCTAAGATAGCTTCGCCAGTAAACCTGTCAGTAATAACATTTAGATCCAATGGAAGATTAACGTCAATCCATTTCACGAGCTGCCGTAACTGAGGAGTTTGGCTTCGGGTATCGCTGGCAAACAACGTTGGACCAGGAAAACGGAAATAAACATTCTCGCCAGATGCAATGTTGCCTACTATAACCACCGAAATCAGAACGGCCATAGACAGTTCTGCGGTAACGCGAACCCGGTGTCTAGATAGCATGGCTAGCGGCGGTCTACCATTAGAGACCACATACGCCGAGAGCACAGCTAAGCCAAGGTAGGTAAAGCTCCAACTGCGATGAGCTGATTCACTCCCTGCCTCAGTCAAGGCAAAAGGCAACGACACAAAGTATGCAATGGACAGCACGATATAAGGCCCATACGAAAGCCACTCTCGACGATCATGTCGACGCCATAATGCCCAAAGTGCGATGGCCACGATAGCGAAGGCAATGATAGGGGCTGTGAAACCGGCAAGCCGCTCATACGAGGGCGACAAGCTACCAGCAAAGAGCGTTCGCTGAACAGGAGCTACGGTTGAAGAGCCTAGCGTGGTGCTTGACGTATCTGCCGATCCAGAGAAAATTCTCAAAAGCTGCGTCCACGCGCCGCTTAAGTGGGGAGATAAGTATGCAAAAGTGGGCCTCGCTACAGAACCGAACCAAACCACCGTTGCTAAGGCCCCAGTTCCAGCTACCACCCAACCCGCTCTGCGGCCATGCTCGGAACTGCCTTGTTGCGGCGGAACCAAAAATGCAACGAGCGCTAGGCCCACAAGCATAAACACAGCAGATACGTGATGCGTCAGCGGACAATAGATAGCCGAAACGACGCCCACGGATGTCCATACCGTAGTTGAACGCTTACCGTTAGATCGCCGAGCCCGAAGGCACCCTAAGATTGCGATGAAAGATAACGCGATTCCTAGCGACTCATAAGCATACTGTGTGTCAAAGTACGTGAAGCTTGGATTTAGCGAAAAAACGAATGCTCCGAAGAAAGACGCCCTCCGCGACAGAGCAAATGATCTCGCCATTCCATATACTGCAAAAATAGATGCCGTGTGAGCCGCCACAATAACTACCTGGCCGGAGTGCCAGACGCTCAAGCGCGTGACCTCATGAACTCCAGAAGTCAACATTGCCAAGCCAGGGAAGTACTTTAATATCGGTAGGTACGAATTAGATGGCATAATGTTGCCAGTTCGAAGCAAAGAATCAACTTGCCTAACATGCGCGAACTCGTCCAAATATACTGGACCATTGATACTCATAAGAAACTTCGGTAAATATGTAATCAGACCTACAGCAATCATGCAACCGGCTGAGATCTTGCGAGATGAGTGTATAATATTGAACGCAAGAACAGCCAGCATAGCTAGCAAATAGCCGCACCAGAATATTGTGAAGTGTCGAGAGCCAATGTCGTGCCTTGCGTTAGCGTAAGCCTCGATAATCAAAACAACACCGACAACAATGGCGATGCACGCAAGAGCCGACGTGCTGCGCATACGAGAGATAGCGCGCAGCTCAAGGCGTCTAGTTGTATCCATACTCGAGTCAGCCATCAAGCCTCACCAGTTTAGTAGGCCATTATTGCGGATAATATCTTGCTAAAGTATCAATATAACAGCTGCCCGTAGATCCTCATCGATCTACCCTTTCTGTTCGATAGGTAGGATTGTCGTCGCCGGCTTAGCCCTGACCGTACTATTCGCAGCATGTTTGAAAGCTGCCTAGCATGCCTCGCGGAAAGGGACTCAAGCTGATCACCAAGGACGCCGTCTTGGAAGTGCCATGATCTGAGTAACAAATGCTTCAAAGTCGTCTGCGTACATTTCATGCCCCATAAGCCGAACGGTAGCTCTCGCACCATCGCTCAAAGAGGCACGAAGGTTAGCGTCGAGAGCGAGTCGACGCATACGATCCCCAAGCTCTCCGGTATCACCGGTTGCGAACAGGAAGCCATTGCTCCCTGGAATTATACGCTCAGTGATGTGACCTGCGGACATACTCGAGATAACTGGCAGACCCGAGGCCATGCCCTCCTCCACTACCAAACCATGCGGATCCCCCAATGTCGGGAAGACAAGGACGTCGCCCAACCGATACAGAGAAGGCATCTCCTCCACTTGGTGAAACCCAGCAAAGATAACCCGAGCCATGTTGGCTGCGCGCTGACGATAATAAGCTTCGTCAGCCCCATTTCCGATCAATAAGAGCGAGACGTTCAAGCCATCACGAAGGAGAGCCTCGTAAGCCGCGAAAAGCGTGTCGAGCCCTTTTCCTCGCCAGAGACGCCCAGCGTATATAAATGTACAGCCAAATAGCCCCATACTCATCCGACGATGTTGCCGCTCGCTATCCTTCATCGCAACTGCCGAAGAATAGTGTGAAACGTCGACTGTTTGGCGAACCCGGAACGTTCGCTCACGCGGAAGACCGTAGCGTGCTGCCAATTCAGCGGCCTCTGGCCCCGAGACCTTAGCACCGTCGACTAGGCGAAATATCGCATGCTTCGCTAAAGTCTTAGCTGGATTCGTCGGGCTCCAAGCATCAAAAGTCGGCAGAACTCTCACACCTACGCGCGCGGCGTAGTGCTTCGCCATGAGTATGCCGGCAGCAAAATCTGGGCGATCATATTCACAAACGAACACATCGGGTCTCCTCTGGCGAAGGAGTTCAAATACACGACGAGCAGCAGCTAGCCGAATCACGGATTCACTACGACCGTCGGATTGTGTAGAATTTAGTAATAATTCTGCCGGAAACTGCCACTCGTTCGACTCAACGCGCCACGATCTGTCATTTGTACGAGACTGCGTAAACCATCCCTCAAAATCAAGGCCAGACTTTGCTGCGATCAGCCCAAATCGGCTAACCATATAAGGCGAAGCTTGGTTCAGCCAATAAACAATGCGTAGCGGTCTCTGCATGTCAGAGTATATTTCCCGTCGAACCCTGCGCCGTAGCTGCGGAGACCGTCGCGTATGCGACGGTCTCCGCAGCGGCCCGCGCCCACGAAAACCCGGCGGCCTGTGCGATGGACCGCGCAGTTAGATCGGCTCGAAGGCTCTCGTCATTGATTAAGTCGGATAAGGCAATCGCCACGCGCCGCTCAAAATCTTGTCCCCGCTTCACCACCTTGGCAGCCTCACCAGCAACCTCGACAAGCGCCGGAGCATCGGAAATTAACGTCGGCAAACCCAGCTCCATCGCCTCAAGAACAGGGAGTCCGAACCCCTCGGACTCTGAAATATAAGCAAAGATGGAGGCCTTCGCGTAGAGACTGCGCAACTCGTCATCCGGAACAAAGCCCAGGTATCGACAACAGTCATTACCGACGATCAGCCGATCAAATTCGGCACGATCATGATCGGATAGCCATCCTAGCTTGCCTACAACCACGAGATCCCAATTAGCGCGGCTTGATCCGAGAAATGCATGTATCAAGCTTATTACGTTCTTCCGAGGTTCGACAGTCCCAACGTACAATACATATGGTCGCCCTGTTGCCTCGGTTGAACTATCCGGAGACGTCACGTCCCGGTTACTAAAGCGCGCCGCTTCATGAATGGCAATAACCTTGCCAATAGCCTTCGGATAGCGAGACTCTACGTCGCTCTTGACTGCAAACGAGGGTACGATAATCCGACCGACGCGGTTGACTAACAATCGAAATAGAAGTCGATGCCTCAGAACGACGCTTCTCGTTTGAGTCTGTGGGTGAGTCAAACCGGTGATGTCATGGACAGTCACCGTTGCCCGTCGTCCGAGGAGAAGAGGCACAATGAGGCTGTCCGAAGAAAAGTAATATGCATCTCGGGCGAGCCATGCAGCTCGCAGATACCACAAAATGCCAGAACCGCCGACCGACTTCACCGGGAGTCTCAACCCGTGAATCACACTATCAGATGCAATGAGGCACACGATGTCAGCCGGGGGGGGTGCAATCTGCCATTCTTGCAGAAGCTTCAGCGTATAAGTACCAATACCCGTTCGTTCGCCTACTGCCGGCCGGGCATCAACGTACAGACGCGGGTTAGTCACGACGCCCCTCCGTCCTAGGTGTGAGTCCGTCTCCAATCTAGTGCACTTAATATTTTGCTTCAGTAAGAGGTTCTGCCGATGTGGTGACCACAGATGCCGTTCAGACGCTGGGTCATCGTAGACTTCCAGAATGGAAGGGGTGTGCACTGCCGAGCTGGTGCTGCGTAGTCGCGCCCGAAGCGTCTCGTGAGGGTGCTTCTGGTGAGCGACTTCTACCCGCCTACTCGCGGTGGCCTGGAATTTCACGTGCAGGCGCTTGCGGAGGGCCTAAGTCATCGTGGTCACGAGGTTCACGTAGCGACAATGACAGAGGAGTCAACGTCGAGCGATTCGGTCACTGTTCATACTTTTGCGCCTCAGCTCACACGCGCACTTCCACACAAGGAACCAGATCGACGCTTCCATCCACCGTTACCGGACCCTACACTTTGGCGCCCGTTAAATCGGCTCGTCGCATCCATCCGGCCGGACGTCGTCCATGCACATTCATGGATGGCCGCATCGCTCCGCCGGAACCCGTTGGACCCTCCGCTCGTATTCACCGCCCATGACTACTCATTGACGTGCGAGCTGCGTACACTCATGCACCGTCAACGGGAGCCCTGCGCAGGGCCGGCTGCAGGTAAGTGCCTCGCTTGCGCGACTCGAGTCCTAGGCGCCCTGCCCGCGCTCGGTCTCGGTTGGTCGACTGCAGTTGGACGCCGCTTGTTAAAAATGGATGCATTGATTGCGGTTAGCGAAACCGTCGCATCCGAACTTCGGGGTGCCGTATCGGCACCCATTACTGTCATTCCCAACTTCCTACCCGATCAGTTCGGTGAGGCAGAGAACCTCACCGGGGCCCCGTCATTCGGGGCCCCTCTGGCACCCTTCGTGATGTACGCAGGTGACCCTGGGTACCACAAAGGACTACCCTGGCTGCTCTCCCTATGGGCCAGCCCCGAAGCCCCGGACATAGACCTGCTTGCCGCAAGCCTAGGATCAATGCGCCAACCTCTACCTCAGCGCGTTCATCTACGACAGTTGACCAGAACTCAAGTACAGGTCGCGTGGAAAGAAGCAAAGGTCGCAGTGGTTCCCTCGCTATGGCGAGAACCGTTCCCAACCAGCGCTTTAGAGGCCATGGCCTGTGGCACTCCAGTCGTCGCTACGCGTGTTGGGGGAATTACTGACCTCATCGTCGATGGGCTTAACGGGCTACTCGTCGAACCTGGCGACACTTCGGCGCTCTTTGAGCGGATAACCCGGCTGTTGAAGAATCCCGGCCTACGCCTCCGCATAGGTGAGGCCGGACGTGAAACCGCAGCTTTCTATAGAGCCGCAATGTTTATGCCAGCAATTGAGGCCGTCTACGAGTCAGTATTGCGAGCGTAGTGTTCGAGAACAGATGGACAACACCGGGTTTGACGGGCCAGTAACCGACCTCGAGTAGGTTCTCATCTAAGAGAACGCCAACGAAATTGGAGTAACTACGTAACACTCCAGCGACATGCGTGATCTTCTTCAAATCAACCATCACAGTTCGCCTAACCGCGTCCGGGAACTGCGGGCCACATCAAAGCCCGGGTTAGATTCAGGGATTTCATCAAACTCCATGCCTCCGTGGCACTTGGCGTTAAGTTGATGAGAACCTTTTAACTAGATCACCCGGTTCTTACTGCGCCGACCAGGGCTATACAGCGCGTCAGCCATAGACTCATCACCGTGGACTGGAGCTTGCGTACCTGTGGCCGTAAGGGTCATGTCACCTACGGGCCAACCGAGCCGGCACTGCGTGCGCGGTTGCATGTCGAGACTCCGGTCGGGCAGGCATGGCGTTGCCTGCGCTGTGCCGACTTCGTCGTCGGGCCGCCAGAAAGCGAAGGCCCCGCTAGCGACGCGCCGACGGTTCTGCGCGGCCGTGCCCTGCGCGACGCGTTCGTGCTGCGAATATTGGCCACCGAAAGACTGCTACGGGCACTGCTTATCGCCGCCGCCGCCTATGCCGTGCTTCGCTATTCACATAGCGAAAATTCGCTGCGGCAGCTGTTCGACAAAGACCTACCGGCGGCCAAGCCATTGGCCAATCTGTTCGGCTACAACCTCGACAAGTCGTCGTTCGTCAAACACATCCAGAATCTGCTGGTGGTCAAGCAGTCAACCCTGCATATCGTTGCCCAGCTACTCGCGGCCTACGCGCTGATCGAACTTGCTGAGGGCATCGGCCTCTGGCGGTTAAAACGTTGGGGTGAATACCTCTCGGCCGTCGCGACCTCAGTCTTCCTGCCCTATGAAATCTACGAAATTACCCAAAAACTCACCACCTTGCGTATCGGCACCTTCATCATCAACCTCGCGACGGTCGGCTACCTCGTGCTGTCCAAGCGATTGTTCGGTCTACGCGGTGGCTATGCCGCTCGTGAAGCTCAGCGCAGTCAAGAATCCTTGCTCGAAGTCGAGGACGCCGCCGAAAGCTCAGACCAACGCGCCAACCCAAGCTCAGAGCAAGCCACTAGCGGCCAAAACCCAAGCTAGTCAGCGAACTCACGGACGCGACAAATCCTGTGGGCCCCGCAGAAAACGAGCTTTGAGGTCGGCAGTATGCCGACGACTGACCGGAAGGTCGACTCCCGCAACTCGGACGATCGCCGAACCAGCCGCGTCGGTCCGCACTTCGACGACGTGGCGAAGCGCGACCAGGTGACTGCGGTGAATCCGTACGAATCCGTGCCGAGACCAACGCTCTTCTAGCAACGTCAATGGCAGCCGCACCAAATGACCGCCACCAGCTGCCGTATGCAGCCGCACGTAGTCACCGTTTGCCTCGACCCAGAACACGTCATCGCGGTCGATCAGCAGTGTTCGGCCCGGAGTCTCGATCGCGAGCTTGCCGAAGTCGTCTTCCACCGGAAACGTCGGCTCCACAATGACGCGGCTAGCACCAGCCATCAAGTCGACCGCCGCCGAGAGCCTTGCCGCCGACACCGGTTTCAGCACGTAATCACGGGCCCGCGTCTCGAAAGCCGCGACCGCGTGTTCCTCATACGCCGTCACGAAAACCACCACCGGCGGCTCGGCGAATCTGCGCAACACCGAGGCGAGTTCGAGGCCCGTCAGACCAGGCATCCGGATATCGAGAAAGACCCCGTCATAGCGCTCATTCCGCAGGCGTCGAAGCGCCTCGGTCGCGTCGGCGGCGACATCGACCGCACCGACCAATACCTGTTCGTGTAGCAAGAATTCCAGGTCGTCACGGGCCGGCGCTTCGTCGTCGACGACTAAAACCCGCAAACCCGTCATGACGCCCTGCCCACCGCGGCTTCGGCGCGTTTCTTCGGCACCCGCACGGTCACTTTCGTACCGGCACCGAGCGCGGTCTCGATGCTCAGCCGGTGATCCGAGCCGAAAACCTGCCGCAGCCGCTCGTCAACGTTAGCCAAACCCACACCACCGTTACCCCCGGGCAATGCCAAAGCCGGATCCATGCCGACCCCATCGTCTTCGACGCTGAGAACGCATTCGTCATCGTCTTCGCGAGCCACGATCGTCACATGGCCGATGCCTTCCTTATGTTCTAGCCCGTGGCGAACAGCATTTTCGACCAGTGGCTGCAGCAACAAACACGGCACCGGCACCGACAAGACCGACGGCGCCACTCGTAAGATCACCTGCAAACGTTCGCCGAAGCGAGCTCGCTCCAGTTCGAGATAACTGTCGACCGCCTGCAATTCCTCAGCGATCGTGGCAAATTGTGCCCGGCTACGAAAGCTGTACCTAATGAAGTCAGCGAACCCAAGCAGCAGCACCCGGGCCCGATCTGGATCAGACCGCATAAACGATGCCACTGCCGTCAAAGAGTTGTAGACGAAATGCGGCGAGATCTGAGCCCGCAGAAATCGCAGTTCGGCTTCAGCTGCCCGAGCACGCGAGCTGTCGAGATCGGCCAACTCCAACTGGGACGACGCGAATCTGGCTACCTCGCCGGCCGTTCGGAATAACCCCCGATGCGCCGACGGTCCGAGCGCGATCAAGGTGCCGACGACAGCGCCACCGCGGGTCAACGGCACCACGACCCCTGACCGCAACGGGCAATCAATACCTTGGACACAGCCGAGATCACGGTGACCGAGCGACTTCGCCTTGCCGAGAGCCAACACTTGCCCCGACGACGCCATCACGAGCGGCGCGTGGTCGGGCCCCGGACCTTCCCAGGCCAGCAGGCCCGAATCATCCATGATCGCGATCGCCCGGACCGCGAGAAGAATTCGCAGTGCCGGCAACGCTTTCTGCGCGGATTCTCGGGTTAGGCCGGCACGGAGACCACGCGCTGATGAACTGGCCGTATGCAACACGTCGTAGGTCGTGCGTTGCCTTGGCGTACCGAGTCCACGGCGTCCGCGCAACCAAGCCCAGGTTGCCCGACCAAGCAGCAACCCGATCACACCAAGCAAGACGCCGAACAGCATCGCGGCCACCTTCAGACAGTAGGCCGAAAGATGGCTCTCTCGTAAGACCCTGCCGTCCGGCGCGTATTGCCGACCATTCACCGACCATATTTACCGCACGGCGCAACCGAGAATCCGCTCGGCGCCCCGACTCGCGCAACCGTTGTACCCGAACCGACCAAGTCGCACGATCGCAGCTAGGGCACGCCTGCCACGTGCTCGTTCGCGCGATGGACGCGCGGCGCACCAGATCAGGAGGAATCGTGTCTCAGATTCGAATCCCCGAAACTAACCTGCCGACATCGCACACCGACACCAACACCGCGTCGAGCCCGCCCCAGCCGATAATCGCCGATCCCGGACCACTCGGTCTCGCCGGATTCGCGATGACCACCATCGTTCTGAGCGTGTTCAACGCCCACCTGCTGTCGGCAAACATCGCGACTGTCGTTCTCCCGCTCGCCTTGGTTTATGGCGGCGGTGTCCAGCTATTGGCCGGCATGTGGGAGTTCCGTAAAGGCAATACTTTCGGCGCACTGGCATTTTCGTCGTATGGCGCATTCTGGCTGTCGTATTACTGGTACACGCATTCGATCGCCGGATCTCTACCGGCAACTGACGCCCACCAAGCGACCGGGCTCTTCTTACTGGTCTGGATGATCTTCACCCTTTACCTGACCGTCGCTTCGGTGAAAACCACCGGCGCCATCTGCGCCGTGTTCGTCACCTTGTCGCTGACCCTCGCGTTCTTGTCGATCGGAGCCTTCGCGAATGGTTCTGCCAGCACTGACATCACCAAGATCGGCGGCTGGCTCGGCCTCATCACCGGCGCGGTCGCCTGGTATGCCTCGTTTGCCGGCGTCACCAATTCCACCTGGGGCCGGGCCGTACTGCCGACCTACCCGATGACCGGCCCCGACCGGGTAACCCCGCTGACCGACCGCTCGCACGCTATGAACCGGTAATCGCGGCGTGCTTTACCCGAGTATCGGCGCTCATCTCCGCGTCGATACTCGTGTAAAGCCTCACGAACTGCCATCATCGGCACCATGTCGCAGACTCTGCTTGCCGCGCAGTCGACAATGCACGCCGTCAACGTCGTTGCCGGCAAGCTACCCGTGCCGAAGAAGAAGATCACTATTCCCGTGATCGTCATCTTCGCGGTACTCGCGGCGATAGCGGTGGTCCGCAAGCTGATCGCGGTCGCGCTGATCGCCGTCATCATCTGTATCGGCTTCCTGGCCTACCAGTCAGGTGCGTTCAACCACTGGGTCGACAAGGGCAAAGCCGCCGTCCAGCAGATCAAGACCACCACGGGCAGCTGACGCCAATTCGCGTCCCCTAGATATAGAGGCGCGGCAACTGCGCTTAGCAGATGGATCAGCAGGCAATGCTCATCGCGCCGTTGGCGGCCGCTGTAGCCAATCGGAGCAAATCGCCGGGATCGCTGGTCAGGATCCGGTCACCCGGCTTTGCCAGCAGTACGACGGTGGCGTCAATCGCGTCCGACATGCCGGCCTCAGCGAGCAGAATTCCAGCTGCCCGACCATCACCATCGTGCACCGCACGCACATCGACCGCGGGCAACAACCGCGCCAGTGTTGCCTGGCGGCCTTGCCGATCACGCCATACCTGAGCAACCACCATCGCATTGCTGCGCAACTCAAATCCGTCGCGCTGCGCGACGCGCAGTCGGGCCATCATCGCCCGGTCATCGCGATCGACAGCCACGAGCGCGCCAGCATCGAGAACAAGCCCCTTCACGCGGCGGAATCGCTCGCGCGCATACCAAGTTCCCGCTCGGCTTGGGCAATTTCCTCCGATGTCAGCACACCATGCTCAGCCTCCCAGCTCGCCAGGAACTCCACCAACGCCTCGGCTCGCAACTTGCTCGCCGCCGCGTCAGCCAGCCACGATGACAATGGCGCACCCGTTCGGGCGGCTGCCGATCGCACCGCATCGCCGAGTTCGTGATTGAACGAGACACTGATCTTGTCGACCTTCATCACCAAATCATACCGTGGTATGACCACCGATGAACATCTTTTCGGTCACTAGTGGTACCGGCGTCCGGAATGTTGTTCCATAGGGAGATGACAGCGGACCGCAAGCCAACGCTAGCCAGCTACGACGTCGATGTTTCGCCGGCCTTGAGCGAGTTCATGCGCACCGGCTGGGCGTCGGAGCAGCCACCGGTAGTCGAGCCAGATGAAGTCGCGCCGTACGCGGCCAAGCGTCGGGCCGCCTTGTCGGCCAGCCTTACCGGCCGCACCCTGATCGTTCCGGCCGGGACGCCGAAAGTCCGCAACAACGATGTCACTTTCCCGTTCCGGCCATCGAGTGACTTCGTTTGGCTAACCGGCGCTAGCAACCAGATCGGCGCGGGAGCGGTTCTGGTGATGACGCCAGACGCCGACTCCCCCGACGTCCACGTCGCGACCTTGTATGTACGTGCGGCCGCCCCGCGCAGTGAGAGCGACCATTTCTACCGTGACCGCATGTACGGCGAATTGTGGACGGGCCCGTTGCCGGGCCCGAGCGAAATCGAAGCCGAGTTGGGTATCAGCACCCGCTCACTTGACGATCTCGACCTCACGCGTCTCGCCAGTCTCGCCCGCGGAAATGACGTGCTGGTATTGCGCGACCATGACCCTGATATCGATCTCGCTATCAAGCCGCACGACGACGACGCCCTGTTCGCCCAGGCATCGAACGATCTCAGGTTGGTCAAAGATGATTGGGAAATCGCGCAGCTCGTCGACGCGGTCGACGCGACCGCGCGTGGATTTGCCGACGTGGTGAGAGAGTTCGACCAAGCCAAAAAGACCAGCGAACGCTGGATCGAAGGCACCTTCTGGCGGCGCGCGCGGGCTGACGGCAACGATGTCGGTTACGGCACGATTGCCGCGGCCGGGCCGCACGCCTGCATCTTGCACTGGACCCGCGACGACGGCCCGGTGCGCGACGGCGATCTCGTGCTCATCGATGCCGGCGTCGAGAACAACGCTTTCTACACAGCCGACGTCACCCGAACGTTGCCGATCAGCGGCCACTTCTCACCCGAGCAACGCCGGGTCTACCAACTGGTCTACGACGCCCAACAGGCCGCGCTTGCCGCGGTGAAACCGGGCGCGAATTTCCGTGATTACTTTCGAGCCGCCCACCAGGTACTCGCGAAAGGCCTGGTGCAGTGGGGAATTCTGCCAGCGGGCGCCGACGATCTCGACGGCCCGATGGCCGATCTGCATCGCCGATACACCCTGCACGGCACCGGCCACATGCTCGGGCTCGACGTCCACGATTGTGCCAAGGCTCGGGCTGAGAATTACCACGCCGGCCCACTGAAGATCGGCTATGTACTTACGGTCGAACCCGGCTTGTACTTCCAGCTCGACGATCTGACCGTGCCGGCGGAGCTACGCGGGATCGGCGTCCGAATCGAAGACGACGTGGTGGTAACCGCCGACGGTTGTCGCAATCTCACCGAAGCGTTGCCCAGCGACCCCGATGCCGTAGAAACCTGGATGGCCGACCTACTCGGCTAGCCGCTGCCCCCGATTCTCACCTGCACCGATTTCTTACCTGCCGGGGCGACGAACCTTGGCGACCCGGCGCGACCGAGCGTCCCAGCATGGCGTGTGCCAATGCCGTCGTCCCTCGACGGAATGCCGCACCCAGGCGACCACATGCGGCGTCGATGGCGCGATCTCTTGATCACACCCCGGGCAGCGATAAGACTTCGTGGCGGCGGACGACCCGCCGGGAACCCGCCGGACAACCCATTCGTCGCCAGTCGTATCGAACTCCACCGACTCGATGCCCGCGAAGATCGCCGGCTCATCAGCGTCCGCCGCTCCGGGGATACCCCGGCTCGGGCGGTTGCGTCGCGGACTCACCGCACTACCCGCGCCGTGTCGAGGGTTATCCCCATGCCACCCAGCCTAACCAGCCGGACGCCGACAACTCCCCACACGAGCTCGGCGCTAGTAATAGAGCCAGCATGTGGCGAGAGCCGACATGCCATCCGCTAGCGTGTGCCCGTGCGGCTCGTCATAGCCCGGTGCAGCGTCGACTATGTCGGCAGACTGACGGCTCATCTCCCCACCGCGCAGCGCCTCATTTTGGTCAAGGCTGACGGCTCCGTGTCGATCCATGCCGATGACCGCGCCTACAAGCCGTTGAACTGGATGAGCCCGCCCTGCACGATGCAAGAAGCGCCTGGCGTCTGGACCGTGACCAACAAGGCCGGCGAACAGCTAGTGCTCACCATCGAGGACGTGATCCACGACTCCAGCCACGAACTCGGAGTCGATCCAGGCTTAGTCAAGGACGGCGTAGAAGCGCACCTACAGATACTGCTGGCCGCCCAGCCACAGGCACTTGGTGACGGGATGACGTTGGTGCGGCGGGAGTACCCGACCGCGATCGGCCCGGTTGACTTACTCTGCCGTGACGCTGCCGGCCAAACAGTCGCTGTCGAGATTAAGCGTCGAGGTGAGATCGATGGTGTCGAGCAGCTCACGCGCTACCTCGAGCTACTCAACCGCGATCCGCTACTAGCGCCAGTCAAGGGCATTTTCGCCGCGCAAGAGATCAAGCCGCAGGCCAAAGTGCTCGCGAATGATCGAGGCATCGGCTGCGTGACCGTTGATTATCACGCTCTGCGCGGCACCGACGACCCGTCCGCGCGTCTGTTCTAACGCCTCACAAGCCGGGTGACATCGCCCCAGGCGTACGGACCTGGCAGTCAGCCGGCGCGAACCACCGTTTCGGGAATCCTCAGTACAGCCTCGCCCACGCTGGTCGACACGACGTCTCGGATCGAGAGCACCCGATGCAGCCTGGTCGCGACCAATAACCGCATCACTCGAGGCGGGACGTGAATGAGTACCAGTCGTCGGCCACCGCGCTGTGCCTGCCTGTGAACGCCGACGAGAAGGCCAAGACCCACCATGTCGACCTGCTCAACACCGGCCAGATCGAGCACCAAGTCAGAACTCGAAGCACCCGCGAGGATGGCGGTGAGGTCGGCCCGGAGATCGGCCGCAGTCGTCACGTCGAGCGCGCCAGACACCTCACACACCGGGGCGTCAGCCACTGAAAGCTGGCGAACAACCGGCATCGGGCCCTCCTACGCGCGTCGGACGAGATCTACAAGATGAAGACGTTCTACCCCTCAGACGTACAAGCCACCCTTTTGGTTGCCTCTTATTGCCTCCAGACTGACAAACCAGACACACCCATAGACGACGACACGCCGAGTTACCACACGGAAGCGGACCACCCAGCGGCCGATTAGTCGCTGTAAGTAGCTCCGGTGAGATCTGGCTCGCGGACAACGTCCGCGCCAAGAGCGCGCAGCTGCTCGACGAAATGGGCGTACCCACGGTCGATATGCCGGACGTCGGCAACCGTCGTCACGCCGTCCGCTACCAGCCCGGCCAGTACGAGCCCAGCGCCAGCCCGGATGTCGGTAGCCACCACCGGCGCACCTGACAGCACCGGACGACCCCGCACGACGGCGTGGTGACCGTCAGTCCGGATGTCGGCACCGAGTCGGACCAGCTCCTGAATGAACCTGAACCGACCCTCGAAGACGTTCTCGGTCACCATCGCGGTGCCTTCAGCTACCGCGTTCAAGCCGATGATCATCGATAAGAAGTCAGTGGGAAACCCTGGATACGGCAGCGTCACAACATCGACTGCACGTGCCCGGGTCTCCATCGTCACCCGGAACCCGTCGTCCATGCCCATCACGGTGGCGCCAGAAGTAGCGAGCTTGTCGAGCAGGATCTCCAGATGCTCCGGCCGGGCACCATGCACCGTCACGTCACCGCGCGTCATGACCGCAGCCATCGCGAAAGTACCAGCCACGATCCTGTCTGGCACCGTCACATGAGTCGTCGGCCCCAGCTCGCTCACACCCTCGATTTCAATCGTCGAGGTGCCAGCACCGCCGATCTTGGCGCCCATACCCTGCAACATTCGGGCCAAGTCGACGATCTCCGGCTCGCGAGCGGCATTGTCAATCACCGTGGTACCCCGAGCCAGCACGCCGGCCATCAACAGATTCTCGGTAGCACCCATGCTCGGGAAATCGAGCCAGATCGTCGCCCCGGTCAGCCCATCAGGTGCCCGGGCGATAAGAAACCCGTGCTCACTACTGAGTTCGGCCCCCAGCTTCTGTAGGCCGCCTACATGCAGATCCAGACCGCGCGAACCAATGTTGTCTCCACCGGGCACCGCCACCCGCGCCTGCCCGCAGCGCACCAACAACGGGCCAAGCACCCCGATCGAGGCTCGCAATTGCCGCACCAGGTCGTAATCGGCTTCGCCGCCAAGCTCAGCTGGGACGTCGATCACCAGCTGGTTCATCCGACGATCGACGTCGCATCCCAGCCGGCGCAACAATTCGGCCATGATGTCGACGTCGATGATCTCTGGCACTTGAGTGATCGTGGTGCGACCAGGCGCCAACAAAGCGGCCGCCATCAACTTGAGCACGCTGTTCTTTGCCCCGCTGATCGTCACGTCACCACTGAGTCGTGACGGACCGACGACCCGGATCTGTTCCATCGCGGCATGCTAGCCGTTCGCGACGCGAGCCCTCTGCGGGCACGCACTCACGGCTCATTTCACTCGCGAATTCGCCAACCTTTCAGCCAGCTGAATAAACCCCCGTTCAACCCGCTGAAATGCCTTACCAACGAGCTGGACAAAGTCACCAGCAGGGCACCAAATGCCGCAAGTGGGCATTCATAGCGAGGCAACGACCTCGGCTAAGCGAACATCTTTGCGAGGTCAACACAAGGTCTTGACTTTGCTGGCGCGCAGGTAGATTCTTCGGGGCACAGTTGCATCATTAGGTGATCGTGGAGGAATACGTGAATCGGCGAACTATTACCGCGTGGCTTTCATCTCTTTTTCTCGTTGTCGGCTCCTTGATCGGCCTCCTTGGGGCTGCGCCAGGTGCTAGCGCATCCACAAGCGCGGCAAAACCAGCAGCAACACCGGCAGCGTCGACGACAAATTACTGGGCCACGTTCTACGGCTGGTATGACAACTCGCCGCCCGGAGCCGGTATCTCGTACCCAGATATTCACCAGACAGCTGGCGGTACCGGTACGTTCTCTAACCCGATTACCTTTGCCTCTTACACCGGAGAACTTGCCAAAGGTTCGGTCATTTACTACCCCACGGTGAAGAAGTACTTCATCATGGAAGACGACTGCACCGAATGCGATCTGGACTGGAAGGGCAAGGGCCCAGACGGTGGCCCCAACCTTCACCATGTCGACCTGTGGAGCGGCGGCCAGGGCGGCAACGAATTCGACGCGATTGACTGCGAGGATGCGTTGACTCAGACCAACCCCGATGGCACACCACTCTTGACGCCATTTATCGTCAATCCCCCCTCCAACGAGCCGGTCGACTCAACCCCGATCTTCAATGTCAATACAGGCGCGTGCTATGGCGGAGCGGTCGCGCAAACCACGGTGGGTCAATACAAGAACCCTTCCAGTGGCAAATGCATCGATGACCCAGGCAACTCCTCAGCTACCAGCACCGCACTCACTTCGGTGACATGCAACGGCTCGGCGGAGCAGCAGATCAGCTTCAACGGCGCGTTCTTCATCGTGAACGGCAAGTGCTTCGCCAGCAGTGGCTCGAAGATAATCCTTTCTAGCTGTTCGGGTGGCCCCACTGAACAATGGTCCGTCAACCCCAATGGCACGATTTCTGACATTCAGACGAGCAAGAAGTGCTTCGGCGTCTCGGGCTCCGCGCTAGCGGTACTGACATGCAGTGGCAGCGCGGCGGCACAGCAATGGGTTTTCAGCACCCCGACCGCCAATAACGATTTCTCTATTTCCGACAGCCCCGCGTCAGCTTCGGTGTTGGCTGGCGCTTCGGCGACATCGACGGTGAGCACCACGATCACCTCGGGTGCTGCTCAGTCGGTGGCGTTGACCACCTCGGGTGCGCCTGCTGGTGTGACGGTGTCGCTCAGTCCGGCGTCGGT
>OLLX01000114.1_pt1 | contig 55569 bp, 56 predicted proteins | sample 1604651 | NCBI WGS metagenome assembly OLLX01 (sample SAMEA104055725, study PRJEB20765) | soil metagenome | biome: Arctic tundra; feature: Polygonal ground; material: soil | place: USA | collected 2011-09 | depth 0-0.5 m
GGTTGCTCGCGTTAGCCTCAATCTGGACCCGGCGTTTTCGGTTGGCGTGGGTTATCGGATTCGTCGAGACAGGGTTGGGAACTTAGATGCGTGGTGGGACTTATCGTCGGTGTGGGTGTCGGGATCGGTTGACGGGGCGCAAGTTGGATGCTGATTGTCCGCAGTTGGTTAACCGTCGGCATGGGTCGTGGTTTTTCATGACTGACCTCCCGGTTGGTGTTGATGGTAAGCGGCGTCAGCTGAAGCGCAGTGGGTTTCCGACCCGTGCTGCCGCGGAGGCTGCTCTTGATGAGGTGCGTCGTCGTTTGGGAACTGGTTTTGAGGTTGATGATAAGGAGACGGTGGGGCAGTGGCTGGAGTCGTGGCTTGAGGCTAAACGTTTGCTTCGGCCGACGACGGCGCGTACTTACCGTGGTCACATCACGACCTATTTGATTCCACACCTTGGGCATATTCCACTGGAGAGGTTGCGGGCGGCACATATTGCGGCGATGTACCGGTCGATTGAGGCTAGCAATGTTGATCGCCGTCAGCCGGTGGGGCCGACCACGATGCGCCGTATCCATGCCACGTTGCGTGTCGCGCTCAATGCTGCGCTGAGACAACAGCGGCTCACCGTTAACCCTGCGGTACATGTGGAGTTGCCGCCACCCAGCAGGTCTCGGGTTCGCCCGTGGGAGCCGGCGGAGCTTGGCACTTTTTTGGATTACGCGGTGGTAGATCGCCTGGGTGCTTTGTATGAGTTGATTGCGATGACGGGGCTTCGCCGTGGGGAGGCGGTTGGGCTGACGTGGGATGACATCGACGTTGAACGCGGTCACCTCACTGTCCGGCGCCAACTGGTTCAGCTTGGCCATGACGTGAGGGTGGGTCGGCCGAAGACGAAGTCTGGTGAGGATCGTGTGGTGGAGTTACCGGCGGCCACTATCGGCGTGTTGCTTGCCCATCGTCTCCGCCAGGACGCGGAACGGCAGGCCTGGGGCAAAGGCTGGGAGGTGGCACCCTGTTTGCTTGGTGAGCAGCTTCGCCCGGTCGCACTGGAGCGGTTGGCCTTTACTCGCGAAGACGGTTCTCCGTTGCACCCGGAGTTCGTGACTCGCCATTTCCAGTTGTTGGCATCTCGTGCTGGGTTGCGCCGAATCCGGCTGCATGATCTGCGTCATGGCGCGGCTAGCTTACGGTTGGCTGCCGGTGTGCCGATCGAGGTTGTTTCGAAGATCCTTGGGCATTCCAGTATTGCTTTGACGGCCGACACTTACAGCCATCTACTGCACGGAGTCGCTCGGCAGGCAGCGGAAGCTGCGTCGGCTCTCATTCCGCGCGCTGAGCTGAACGCCCGTTACCACCCTGTTACCACCAAGGCCTTCGAGACGACTCAGGACGTTGCCTCAGATGAGGAAATGCCCTGGTCAGATGGGGTGCGCCGCCAGGGACTTGAACCCCGAACCCGCGGATTAAGAGTCCGCTGCTCTGCCAATTGAGCTAGCGGCGCGTGAGTCGAAAGCTTACCAGCCGCTGATTTTCTCCTCAGCATCGACTCGGGCGGCGGTGCGATCGCGACACGCCCGAGTCGCCGTGAACCCCATGGGTGTGAGTCAGGCGATCTTGGCAGCGTCCTCGGTGCTGACGTGATCTCGCACGCGGCCACTTTGCTCACGTGCGTACATCTCGGCTGAGCGCGGTCCGTTGGGATCGATGAGGTCGATCAACAGGGTGATTGGCAAACCTTGGGCCAGTGCTGCCATCAGCGGGTGCTGGTCGAGCTCGTCGACGATGTAGTCGGTCATGTCGGCTCCTCTCACGTCTCGCCCGGTTAGCGAGTTACACAGATGTAGTTCGGCCGGGTGGGCGTAGGGCTTTAGCCAGAATGGCCTAACGATTTCGGCTAGCTCTGGAGATCGGCCAGCTCGGTTTGCTCGTGGTTGGCCAGCTCATGATCGGCTTGGGAACTCCAGGTGGCGTACATCTGGGCGTAGCGTCCGTCTTGGGCCACCAGCTCATCGTGCGAACCGACCTCGACGATGCGCCCATCGACCACCACGGCGATCCGATCCGCCTTCATCGCGGTCGAGAGCCGGTGCGCGATCAACACTGCGGTGCGGCCTTCGAGCAGGACGTCGAGGGCCGCTTCGATCCTGCTCTCCGACAGCAGGTCGAGATTGGAGGTCGCTTCGTCGAGCACCAGGATTCGCGGCCGTATCAAGAATGCCCGAGCCAACGCGAGCAGTTGTCGCTCGCCGGAAGACAGCGATTGCCCACGCTCGTGCACGATGGTGTCGATGCCGTTCGGCATCCGGGCCACCACGTCGTCCAGGCCGGTTGCGGTGATGGCTTCGCGAACCTCGTCATCGGATGCCTCGGGTACACCGAACGCGACGTTGTCGCGAATAGTGCCGGCAAACAGAAATGGCTCTTGTGGCACCACTCCGAGTTGACGGCGCAGCGATTCGATCGTGAGTTCGCGGACGTCGTGCCCGTCGACCAAAACTCGGCCAAAGGTAGGGTCGTAGGAGCGGGTAATCAGTTTTGCCAACGTAGATTTTCCGGCTCCGGTAGGGCCGACAAAAGCCATCGTTTCACCGGCTTTAATGCGCAAGGAAATATCACGGAGAACCGGCCGACCTTCTAAGTAAGCGAAGGTCACGTTGTCGAAAACGAGTTCGCCGGACGCGGGCGGTAGCTCTTCGGCGTCAGGTGCTTCGAGCACACTGGGCTCGGTCGATAGCAGGGTGCGCAGTTTGCTAATCGAGGCTTGCCCTTGCTGATAGGTGTTGTAGAGCTGCACGAGTTGCTGGATCGGCGCGAAGAACGAGTTGAGATAAAGCGAGAATGCGACCAGCTCGCCGACGGTCAGCTGGTGTCGCAGCACCATGTGGCCGCCGATTGCGAGCAATGCGGCCTGGCCGAGAACGCCGACCAGTTGAGTGCCTGGCCCGTAGAGCGCGTTGATTCGGCCGGTGTAGTTATTGGCTTCACGATATTTCCCGACTACCCGTCGGTAGTTCCGAGTGTTCTGCCGTTGCCGGTTGTGCGCGACGATGACCGGCATGCCGTGCAGTGTTTCCGCGAGTTCGGCTACCACGGCCGCGATGCCGTCACGCACGCGGTGATAGCCCTTATCGGACGCAGAACGGAACCACAGCGACATCGCGGTGAGAATCGGCACGATGAGAACCACAGTGATGAGCGCGAGTTGCACGTTGTAGGTGAAGAGGACGATGGTCACCACGGCCATCGTCAGGCCTTGGATCGCGAATTGAGCCAGCCCGTCTTGCAGTAACTGTTGAAGATTCTCGATATCGCTGGTCATCCGAGTCATCAGGACACCGGCCTTCTCCTGGGTGAAGAAGTCCAGCGAAAGCCGTTGCAGGTGAGCGAAAACCTTGACTCGCAGGTCGTTCATCACCCAGGCAGCGAGTCGTCCGGTGACGCGTACTCGCGCGGCTGACGCGAATCCGGTCGCGAAGATTGCCACGATATAAATCACGGCGACGACTGCCACCACACTCATGCGGTGCTTGGCGATTCCGTCGTCGATGCCGAGCTGGGTGAGTTTGGGGCCGGCCTGCAAGGTGATGCTTTCAATGGCGACCAGCACCATCGCGCTGAAGAGGTTGGCTCGATGGCGGGCCAACAAACCACGCAATGTCAGTCGCTTGGCGTCGTCTTTATTAGGGCGCTGGCGAAATTTCACCGTCGGCTCTGCTCTGGCTGGTTCTGATTCGAGCAGTTTGTCGATGCCGGCTTGCATCTCAGGAGGTACGCCCGCGAATGGCAATCCTGGCACGTTGCGGCCGCCGCCGAATGCGCGGCCACCGCCACCTAAACCACCACCGCCACCACCGAGTCCGCCGCCAAAACCTCCACCGCCACCGAAGCCGCCGCCGATACTCATGCGCCGACCTCCATCGGGGTTGATTCCGTGGGTACCGTCACGTCGTCGTCCACGACATGGGCGAGTACCTCGCCATACAACGGTGTGCTGGCCAAGAGCTCGGCGTGGGTACCTTCGGCGAAAACTCGGCCGCCATCGATGAGGACGACGCGATCAGCCAGGCTAATAGTGGAAAGCCGGTGCGCGACGACCAAGGTGGTGCGATCGGTCATCAACTCTCGTAGGGCGCGGTGAATACCGAGTTCGGTTTCGACATCGACCGCGCTTGTCGCGTCGTCCAGAATAAGGACGGGTGGATTCATCAGTAGCGTGCGGGCAATCGCGAGCCGTTGTCGTTGGCCGCCAGAAAGGGTATAGCCACGTTCGCCGACGACGGTGTCGTATCCCTCTGGCAGTGTTTCGATGAATTCATGGGCTCCGCCGGCGCGAGCGGCTCGCTCGATATCGCTGAAGTCTGCGCCAGGGCGTCCGAAGGCGATGTTGTCGCGGATTGATACCGAGAAGAGAAACGGATCGTCGAAGACGACACCGACCGCTTCGCGCAGACTTTTCAGCGTGACGGCCCGCACGTCTTGGCCATCGATGCGAATGCCGCCTTCATCGACGTCGTAGAAACGGTCGAGTAGCCGGGCGACCGTGGTTTTACCTGATCCGGTGCGGCCGACAATGGCGACAGTCTCACCTGGTCGCAGGGTCAACGAGAAGTCGTCGAGGATCCGGGGGCCCTTGGCATAGCCGAAGCTGACCTGGTCGAATTCAACGTGAGCCGCGCTGACGCGAAGTGGTTGCGCGTCGGGTGCGTCATCGATTTCCGGTTGTTCATCGAGAATTTCGTAGATGCGTTCGGCAGACGCGGCGGCCCGCTGGCCCATCATGATGATCATGCCGAGCATCTGAAAAGGCGCCTGCAGCATTAGCAAGTAAGAGTTGAAGGCGAGGATCGCGCCGACTTGAAGATGGCCGTTGATCACCAGATATCCGCCGAATAATAAGACAAGAGCGAGGCCGAGGCGTGGCAGGTTCTGCACTGCCGGAGTCCATCGAGCGCGCAGGTCGGCGTCCTTGATGTAGCCCCATTGCACTTTGTCGGCGGCTTTGGCGAGGGTGGTCAGTTGTTGTTGCTCGGCCGCGAAAGCTTTGACTACCCGAACGCCGTTAACGTTTTCGTCGACGATGGTGGCAACCTCTGCCAGCCTGGCCTGGATGAGCCACGACACCGGGAACATCGATCGGCGCATGCCGATGCTGACGAGATAGACGAACGGCATAGTCGCCATTGCTACGAACGCCAGCGGGACGTCGATCGTCAGCATATAAACGAAAGCGACGACCGCGATACTGCATTGCACGAGCACCAGCGGAGCGAATGCCAAATACATCTGCACCGAGCGAATATCGGAGTTCGCCCGAGATATGAGCTGCCCCGATTGCACTCGGTCGTAGAATGGAAAGGACATCTTGGTTAGGTGGCTGTAGATGATATTGCGTAGGTCATATTCGAGGTTATAAGCCGTGCGCAGCTGCAAGAAGCGGGCCGCTGACCCCGAGATTGCGGCCACAATGGCGACGATAACGATCCACCAGATGTAATGGCCGAGTGGTGTTTTGTGCGTGACAATTGAGCGGTCGATGGCTTTCTGTAGCAAGTTCGGGATCTGTACCTGCAACACCAGGCCGGCGAACGACAACGTCAGTGCCGTGCCGAAGACCACCCGGTGCGCGAGAACGAGCGGAAGAGCGCGCCGAAGCCACGACTTCTCACGATCGGGATCGATAGCGGCGCGAGGCGCTTCGTAACGGCGCTCGTCAGAGGCGGTTTCGATCACGGTAGCGGTCATCGGGTGAGTGCCCGTTCAGCTAGCCGGGCGGTTCGGTACGAGCGCAGCGCCTGCTGCCACAGGTCGATCGCGGCCCACGCCATTGATTCGTCAGCGGAATCGAGATGGCCAGAGACTTCGTGCAGCTTGCCGGTGGTCACCTCTCGCGCGCGGTCAAGGAGCGAACTACCGGACGCCGACACGACGTGGCTGACCTTGCGCCGGTCTTCGCTATCGGCCTGCCGCTCGACCAGCCCACGGGCTACCAACCCGTCGACGACCGAGGTCACCGAGGCCGGTTTGACCGCAAGCTTCGCCGCTAGCGCGGCAGCGCCTTCGGAGCCCTGCGACAAGATCGTCAGCACCCGGTACTGCGGCAGGCTCAGATCAAGATCGGTGAGCGAATTTTCGAGCACGCGGGCGAGGCGGGCGATCACCCAGCACGGGTCAGTTACGTCGGCGTCCATCATGTGCTTAGTCTATCAAACAGTTCGACTACCTAAGCAATGCAGAGCGGCCCCAATGCTCGATGGGCATGTCAGGGTTCAGGCCAGGAAGCCGTGTCTAAGCGGATCAACCCGGCGTCGGGGAGGTCATTGAAAATCAAAGTCTGACTGAACTAACAGATAACCGTTTGGTAGTGGGTAAAAGCGCAATGCCGTATGGGCCGCTAGGGGTGTAAGGTCCCAGTTGATCACTTCGGGGGTTCCATATGACGGGGCGACCGGGGGTCATGCGCGTTCGGTTCAGTCGGCGATCCTGGCTGTTCTACCGCCAACCGAAACTATTGGCCTCAAGACTGATTGCACCCATCCCGGGGTGCAGAAGTTTTGTCAGGCAGGTGACGAAAAGGGGAAGTCTGTGTTAACGCTTCGAAAGAACTTCAGGCAGCTGACGATGGTGGCCACCATCGTCAGTGGTACTTCGCTGGCCGCGTTCGCTATTCCTGCGCACGCGGCCACAACGGTGCAGGCGAATACTAAGCCGATTGCGAGTTCGGCAAAGTGCACGCCCGCGCCGTACATTGGCCGTCGATACATCAGTCCGATCGACGGACATATGTCGACTACACCGCAGCCAGACTCGGCGACTCTGGAGATGTATGACGCCGGCCACGGCATTCAGGTTAGCGAGGAATTCCTGCCTACCGGGTGGAATCCCCTCACTGCGACAGGCCAAGAGCTCGCCGGGTTCGGCTTCGACGCGCGGCCAACCGATGCGACGCACCTCGCTTTATGGAAAGCAAAGTATGCGAACTTCAAAGGTACGCCAGCCGATGACGGCCAGCCTTTGTGTGAGGGCGCAATCAAGCATGGGCAGGTAGGGACCCAAGGTAGTTCTACGGCAAATTCTGAATGGATCGGCTACTCAGATGTGACCCCGGCCCTTCCAATTCTCGATACGGCCGCGACTATTCAGCTGCCGCCACCAAATGTCCTATCGTGTTCCTCTGCGTCGACCGCATCGTTCTGGGTCGGCACGGATAACGGAATCACGAACTCGGGAGCTGTTGTTGACCAGACCGGTATCGACTTTGATCCCACTAACGACACGGGCTACCAGTATTGGGCTGAGCTTCTCCCCGAAGGTCCGTACTACTTCGGTGGCTCGAACCACGACATGCCGTTTCACGCACACGATTCCATTCACCTTACGGACAAGTATAACGCCGTTAATGGCGGAACCTTCAACTTCTCAGCCGTTGACGCGACTACGGGAGGTGCTTATTACATCACTTACACTGGCGCGGCCTCTTTACTTGGGTCCAGGAATGCCGACTTCATTGTCGAGGAACTGGCGGGCTACAAGGTCCGTAACTTCGGCCAGGTAGCATGGTCCGCCGCGACCGCGACGTTGGATAACGGCACGACCCAGTATCTGAATCAGATTGGGTATGACCACGATTTGTCGGAGTGGGGCAACGCCAACACTTTGGGTACCGGCACTTTCCGCACGAACTGGTCAAAGTGTCTTTAGCGTAATAGGCGTGTGGTGCGGGCCTAGTGACACGAGGCCCGCACCACACACGATCCGTAAAGATTCTAGAGAGCCTGGCAACTGGTGCTGTACGGCTCATTAGCCGTTCAATACCATTTCGCCATGTCTCGGATTCGGTCTGATAATTTATCAGTTCATTTGAGAGGACTCGCTAAAGAGCTCGATTCAGCCACGGATGGTATAGAAGCTATCGGCGACGGCAATGGGCCGGTAGAAAGATCGGTGAGGTTGGCAATAGCCGCAGCTATGTCTGGGTTGCTTTGGACCTTTCGGATACCGTTGGTCGCCTCTTCGCACCCAGTCAGCCTTACGTCAACTACGACATTGGGTTCCTGCGAGTAGCTGAACAACAACAGATATCGATGCCCTTCGTCCAGCTCACACTGTCTGCCTCCCTTGACTTGGGGAAGAGCGTTTAACTCGGCCACGAGATGCCCAACATGGGTAAGCGAAGGCGCGACAAATGAGGATTGAAGCGGCAGGCCTCCACCCCCACCTTCGTATCCCGAATAGCTGCAAACGGTCAACGCGGTTGGGTTTTGTGGCACCAACGCTCGGTCTATACCGGAGTGTGTCGACATAGTCGGTGTTATTAGATCTGGTGCCAGTCGCGGGCAGACACCAGACGCGGCCGTCATCGTAACTGCAGGTCCAGTGACATGCCGGTAGATAAATAGCGCCCCAGGAACTGCTACACCAATAGCTACGGCAATGCCGGCCACTGCAATGAATGACTGCTGCCGGTGTCGAATCTTGGCTCGCCGTGCGATGGTGTCGAACATCGACAGCCGTCGCGGCACACTCGGCGGCATCAGGTGAAGAGCCTCGCGCAGGTCATCTTCGAGTGGATCGCTCACTGTGCTTCCTCCGATCGGTAACGAAGACACGTCGCGCGAAGGGCTGCGAGCGCGCGAGCGTTGTGGCTCTTCACCGTCCCAACAGAACAGCCGAGTACCTCGGCAGTCTGAGTTTCGGTTAAATCATCGAAATAGCGAAGAATTAAAACGGCCCTTTGCCGCGACGGTAACGATGGCAAGAGCCTCGCCATCACATCGCGCAGATCGGCCGCCGCATACTCATCTGGTGTGAGTCTTTCGGGCAGAGAATCGCTGACCACTTCTCGTCGGCGCCAGAGACGACGGTTCTCCGCGAGGTAGGCATTTACGACGATCTTCGTGACATAGGCGTCTGGATCCCCACCTTCACAGATGCGCCGCCAGCGCGGCCACGCCCGGATCAGCGCTGTTTGAACGAGATCCTGGGCTTGGTGCCAGTCGCCGGTAAGCATCCAGGCGGTACGCAGTAGTGCTACTTCCCGCGCTGTGACGTAGTCGCGGAAACCGGGCGGTTCAACCATATGGACTTGCCTTCCGATCCCTGGACATCATTGTTGCTTCTTCACTTGTACATTGCGCGACACAGCCGAAAGGTTGTCATCGAGGCCGGGTATCGGACCGGAAGAGAGACGGAAGGGTACGCGCGCTACGAACTCGTATAGCCAAGTGGTCTGGCGTCTCGGCCTAAGCGAAAATCAACGATATCGAGCACCATCCGGGCGTAGCGGCCAATCGATGCTTGGGGTGAGTGACGGGACTTGAACCCGCGACACCCGGGATCACAACCCGGTGCTCTGCCAACTGAGCTACACCCACCATGACGGCCGCCTGACCTGAAAAACTAGGCCAAGCACGTCTACCGCCGAAGCGGCTCGGCCAGTGTAGCGGGATCAGCCCGCGTCGTCCGCGCCGGACGTGGCAGGGGCCGCCTCGGTCACGATAACCCAGCCCCAGCGACTACCTCGGCGGAGATGCGGCGAGCGGTCGTGGTGTCAGGGCCGGGTTGTGGCACGAACAAGGCTTGCCGGTAGTAGCGCAGTTCGGTGATGCTCTCGCGGATGTCGGCGAGTGCGCGATGGCCACCGTTCTTGTCGGGGCTGGCGAAGTACACCTTCGGGTACCAGCGCCGGGCCAGCTCTTTCACGCTCGACACGTCGACCATGCGGTAGTGCAGGTGATTGTCGAGCTCGACGAGGTCGCGGGCAATGAAGCTACGGTCGGTAGCAATCGAGTTGCCGCACAGCGGAGCTTTACGCGGTTCAGGAACGAACTCGCGGACGGCGGCAAGCAGCTGCTGCTCGGCTTCGGCCAGCGTGATGCCAGCTGCCAGCTCATCGAGTAGGCCAGACGTCGTATGCATGGCGCGGACGACGTCGGGCATCGTGTCGAGCGCCTGCTGTGGCGGCTTGATCACGAGGTCGACACCGTTGCCGACAATGTTCAGCTCAGCGTCGGTAACCAACAGGGCAACCTCGATGAGAGCGTCGGCTCGGAGGTCGAGGCCGGTCATTTCGCAGTCGATCCACACCAGATAATCGTTCACGCGCCTCACTCTAGGTGGTCGCGGCGGTCACGCCTCGCTCATCCACCGATGTATGACATCTCAACCTTGTGCACAGGGCGGTCATCGTTGTACCCAGCTCGTAGCTCGGAGTAGCGATCGGTTCGGGGGGTCCAGATGGCGGCAACTGCACGATCGAGGCTTTCGTCGTCCGCGCCGCCGCGTATGAGGGCTCGCAGGTCGTGACCTCGGCTGGCGAACAAGCAGGTGTAGACCTCGCCGATGGCGCTTAGTCGAGCCCGGCTACAGGCGCCGCAGAACGGTTTGCTGATCGAGGAGATCACACCGACCTCACCGCTACCGTCGAGGTAGCGATAGCGGGTGGCTACCTCGCCGGAATAGCTTGGAGCCACTGGCTCCAGCGGCCAGCACGCGTTGATCCGGGCGATGATTTCGGCGGCCGGGACGACATCGTCCAGCCGCCAACCGTTCGTATCGCCGACGTCCATATATTCGATGAAACGCGCGGTGTGGCCGCGACCGCGCGCGAATGCGGCCAGTGGTTCGATATCCGCGTCGTTCCAGCCACGATGGACGACGGTGTTCAGCTTCAACGCGCCGAATCCAGCCTCGGCGGCGGCATCGATACCGTCGATAACCGAGGCCAGTTCGACGGCAGCGTCGGCTACTTTCGCGAAGGTCTCCTCGTCGAGCGTGTCGAGGCTGATTGTCAGCCGGTTCAAGCCGGCGGCCTTGAGCGTGCTCGCGTGCCGCCGCAGCAATGAGCCGTTGGTGGTGAGCGCGATGTCGTCGATTCCGTGGATCGCGGCGAGCATTTCGACCAACGACGGTAGGCCGGCACGCAACAGCGGTTCGCCGCCGGTGAGTCGCACTTTGCGCACTCCGGAACGAGCGAACGCGGCGACGATCCGAGCGATCTCGTCGAAGTTAAGCAGCTGCTCGCGCGGGAGAAAAGTGAAGCCTGGGCCGAAAATTTCGCGCGGCATGCAATAACGACAACGCAGATTGCAGCGGTCGGTGACCGACACCCGTAAATCGTGTAAGCGACGTCCGTGGGCGTCGGTCAAGGCGTCGGTTGAGGTCTCGGTTGAGGCGGGGTGTGCCGCTGGAGTTACGGGAATCACCGGCGGGTGCCGCCATCGAACGAGGGGATAGCGGCAGGCAGGTCAGGCAGGCCGCTATCGAAGTCACTGTCGCTGGCGCGCACTCGCCGGCTGTCGGGGTGCTCGATTTGCCAGGCGTCGCTGACCGCGCGGGCTACCGCTTGATGCAGCCGAGCTTGGAACATCGTCGGAATGATGATGCCAAGACCGCGCTGGTCGTCGGTGACGATGTCGGCGATCGCCTGGGTGGCAGCCTGTTTCATCGCCAGCGTCACGGTTGAGGCTCGGGCATCGAGGGCCCCTCGGAAGAAACCGGGGAAGCACAGCGCGTTGTTGATCTGGTTCGGCATATCGGAGCGACCGGTGGCCAGCAACGCGTCGGCCCGAGCCTCTTCGGCCAACACCTCGGGCTCGGGGTTCGACAGCGCGAACACGATCGGCCGAGGCGCCATTGCCTGCAGCAGATCGGGGTCGACGCTGCCCCGGCGGGCGGTTCCGATGAAGACATCGGCGTCGCGTAACGCGGTAGCGATGTCGGTCACGCCACGGGGATTCGATCGAGCTGCCAGCGTCCGTTGGTGTGCCGGTGTGCCGTCTCGGTCACGGAGTACACCGTCGCGGTCGAAGATCACCAGGTCGCTGACGCCGGCATCGAGCAGTGCGGTGCAGATTGCGGTACCAGCGGCGCCGCATCCGACATGCACGATGCGGACGTCGGGGAAGGTGCGCCCGGTGATTCGGCAAGCATTCAATAGTGCGGCGGAGACGACCACCGCGGTGCCGTGCTGGTCGTCATGAAATACCGGGACGTCGAGCTGCCGCTGCAATTCGGATTCCACAAAAAAGCAGGCTGGCGCGGCAATATCTTCGAGATTGATGCCGCCAAAGCCGGGTGCTATTGCCAGGGTGGCATCGATGACGGCTTGTGGGCTCGCGGTTTTCAGGCAGATCGGATACGCGTTGACACCGCCGAATTCCTTGAAGATAAGCGACTTGCCTTCCATTACCGGCAGCGCGCCGAGTGGTCCGATGTCGCCGAGTCCGAGTACCGCCGTGCCGTCGGTGACGATCGCGACGCTGGTGCCTTTCGCCGTTAGCGTCCAGGCGGATTCGGGCCGACTCGCGATCGCCAACGCGACCCGCGCTACGCCGGGTGTGTAGGCCATCGTCATGTCTTGCCGGGTGCGAAGCGGCGTGCGTCCGGTGACCTGGATTTTGCCGCCGAGGTGGTAAAGAAACGTCGGGTCGGAGGTATGCCTAACCGTGATGCCGGCGTGCGTTTCGAGAGCGGCCGCGACCTCGTGCACGTGTGCTTCATCGGTGGCCAGCAGGGTGAGGTCGACGGTTGCGCCTGCTGTCGTCACATCGACGAGGTCCATGCCGGTGAGCACGCCGTGCGCGTCGTTGACGACCTCGGCCAATCGCGGCAGCAAGGTCGGATCATGTGGGGCCAGCACTCGCATTGTCACGGTGTAGCCGGCGCCCGCTTTGCGCGGAGTCGGCGTGGTGGGCGGTGTGTTGTCAGCCATGCCTCATCATGTCGCACAGTGAGCCTTCGTGGGCGTCTTGGCTGTGTGGTCGGCGTATGGCGGCGACCCGCGAGCGGTCAGATTTTGGTATTGGCCTGACCGCGCAGTGCCGGGATCACGGTGTCTCCGTAGGCCCGCAGCGTCTCTTCTTTCGCGTCGTGTTGGAGGTAGACGGCGAACTGATCGACGCCGAGCGCCTTCAACGCGCGCAGCTTCTCGATGTGCTGATCGGTGTCGCCGAGTAGGCAGAAACGGTCGACGATCTCGTCGGGGACGAACTCCGCATGGGTATTTCCGGACTTGCCGTGCTCGTTGTAGTCGTAGCCTTGCCGGCCGGCGATGTAATCGGTGAGTGCTTGCGGTACCGACACGCCATCGGCGCCATACCGCGCGACGATATCGGCGACATGATTGCCCACCATTCCGCCGAACCAGCGGCATTGGTCACGCTGGTGAGCGATATCGGCGCCGACGTAGGCCGGTGCCGCGACGCAGATCTTTATCGACGCCGGATCGCGACCCGCTGCCGCCGCGGCATCACGGACCACTTTGATGCTCCACTCCGCGATCTGTAAATCGGCCAGTTGCAGGATGAATCCATCGCCGATCTGGCCGGCCAAGGCCAACGCTTTCGGGCCGTAGGCGGCGACATAAATGTCGAGGCGGCTGTCGGGATTCCACGGCAATCGGAGCTGACTACCCCGGTAGTCGGCGGTGCGCCCGTTCGCGAGTTCCCTGATGACGCCAACCGCGTCGCGCAGGTCCGCCAGAGTTACCGGCTTACCGTTGATGACCCGGACGGCGGAGTCGCCTCGGCCGATGCCGCAGATCGTGCGATTGCCGAACATCTCGTTCAGCGTCGCGAAAGTGGACGCCGTAACAGTCCAGTCGCGGGTGGCCGGATTCGTCACCATCGGGCCGACGATCAGCCGATGAGTCGCCGACAGGATCTGGCTATGGATGACGTACGGCTCTTGCCACAACAAGTGCGAGTCGAAGGTCCAGGCGTGGCTGAAGCAGGCAAGCTCGGCCTGTTTGGCGAGCTCAACCGTTCGCCAAGCAGGCGGATTGGTTTGCAGCACAACGCCGAAATCCACCGGGTCTCCCTTGCCGTTGCTTCAGATCAGATTAGATATTGCGAGAGGCCGCGCTTGAGGTAGCGGCCATGCCCTTTCGTTCCGAGGTAGTGACCCCCACGGACGACGACAGAGCCGCGTGAGAGCACCGTATCGACGCCGCCGGCGATCTCGAAGCCTTCCCAGGCTGAGTAATCCATGGCCATGTGGTGGGTGTCGACCGAGATTCGGGTTCGTGCGTTCGGGTCATAGATGACGATGTCGGCGTCCGCTCCGGGGGCGATGACACCCTTGCGCGGGTAAAGGCCGAACATGCGGGCTGGCGTCGTCGAACACAGTTCTACCCAGCGTGGCAAGGAAATTCGGCCGTCGACAACGCCCTGATAGATGAGGTCCATCCGGTGTTCGACGCCACCGATTCCGTTCGGGATCTTCGAGAAATCACCGATGCCCAGTTCTTTCTGTTCCTTGAAGCAGAACGGACAATGGTCGGTGCTGATCACCGATAAATCGTTGGTGCGTAACGATTTCCAGAGCTCTTCGTGATGACTTTCGGCCTTCGAGCGCAATGGCGTCGAGCAGACATATTTGGCGCCCTCGAATCCCGGCGCCGACAGGTGTTCTTCCAGGGATAGATAAAGGTATTGCGGGCAAGTCTCGCCGAAGACATTCCAACCGTCGTCCTTGGCGGCGGCCAATGTTGCCACCGCTTGCTTGGCCGACATATGCACGATGTACAGCGGCGCGCCGGTCAATCGCGCCAGCATGATCGCTCGATGGGTTGCTTCTTCTTCTGTTTCCCAAGGTCGGGTCAGTCCGTGGTAGCGCGGGGTCGTTTCGCCGCGAGCCAGCGCCTGCGCGACGAGTGCGTCGATCGCGATCCCGTTCTCGGCATGCATCATGACCATTGACCCGTTGGCGGCTGCCGTTTGCATCGCGCGCAAGATTTGGCCGTCGTCGGAGTAAAAGACTCCCGGGTATGCCATGAAGAGCTTGAAACTGCTGATGCCCTCGGCGATGAGTTCGTTCATCGCCTTCAGCGATTCGTCGTCGACACCGCCGATGATCTGGTGAAAGCCGTAGTCGATTGCGCAGTTGCCGTCGGCTTTCGCGTGCCAGGCGGCTAATCCGTCTTGTACTCGCTCGCCCGTGCGTTGTATCGCAAAGTCGATAATCGTTGTCGTGCCGCCCCAAGCCGCAGCTCGCGTCCCGGTCTCGAAGGTGTCGGAGGCATTCGTGCCGCCAAATGGCATCTCCATATGGGTATGAGAATCGACGCCGCCAGGCACAACGTATTTCCCGGTCGCGTCGATGACTTCGGCGTTCGATTCGACATCGACGCCGAGATCGCTGACTCCGGGGGAGAGTAGCGCGACGATCCGCTCACCGTCGATCAGTACGTCGGCGACGGTAGTTCCGGTGGCGCTGACGACCGTGCCATTTTTTATCAGTGTCGTCATCGTCGGATTCCTCTTGCGTCGAAAGGCGTGTTCACGGGCGGGTCAGATCGCCGTAGGATTCTGGCCGCCGGTCGCGGTAGAAAGCCCAGCGGTTGCGCACCTCAGTGAGCAGATCCATATCGAGATCGCGGACGACGAGTTCTGGCGTGTGCGTGTCAGCAACGTTGCCGACGAATTTCCCTTCAGGATCGACGAAATAGCTGGTGCCGTAGAAGTCGTCGTCGCCCAGTTCTTCGACGCCAACCCGATTGATCGCACCGATAAAGTATTCGTTGGCGACAGCCGCCGCCGGTTGTTCGAGCTTCCACAGGTACGACGACAAACCGCGCGAAGTCGCCGAGGGATTAAACACGATCTGCGCGCCGTTGAGGCCAAGCGCTCGCCAGCCCTCGGGGAAATGTCGGTCGTAACAGATGTAGACGCCGATTTTCCCGACCGCGGTGTCGAAGACCGGGAAGCCCAGATTGCCAGGCCGGAAATAGAATTTCTCCCAGAAGCCATGCAGATTCGGGATGTGGTGCTTGCGATATTTGCCGAGATAACTCCCGTCGGCGTCCAGTACGGCGGCGGTGTTGTAGAGCATGCCGGGTTGCTCTTCTTCATACATCGGCAAGATCATCACGAGTTGAAGTTCGGCGGCTAAGGCCTGGAAGCGTTCGGTTGTCGGTCCAGGGATCGATTCAGCGTAGCTATAGAACTGGGCATCTTGGACCTGGCAGAAGTACGGGCCGTAGAACAACTCCTGGAAGCAGACGACTCGCGCGCCTTGGCCCGCGGCTTCTCGGGCATACCCCTCGTGGGCCAGGATCATTGACTCTTTGTCGCCAGTCCAGCTGGCCTGCACCAACGCCGCGCGAATCGTCGACATCGAATCTCCCGAGTTCGCGAGCCGGTGGGGATGCGTACGTGGCCAGCCTAGGTCAGATCAGGTTACTCTTGACCGGGCAACGTGTCCGAGACTCGAACACGTTGCCGAGTCTCGGACACGAAAATGGGTCTAGCTCTGGATCGTTTGGCTTGAGTTAGGAGTGCTCGGCCTCAACGAGGCTCGTGTTTCCACGTGTTCCAACTGCTGTGCATGTGGTTGCTGCCATGCAGGAAACGCCGTCCAGGCTGGGGTACTCGGATGGGTTTGGTGTTGTTTGGATGGTCCAGGTGGTGCCGTTCCACACCTCGGCCAAGGTGAAGCTCCCTTGATAACTACCGACGGCGGTGCAGGCGGTGGGTGAGGTGCAGGACACGCCGTTGAGGGAGCTGGTGGTGGCGCCTACGGGGGTCGGCGTCGGTCGGATGGTCCACGTGGTGCCATTCCACGTTTCGGCCAATGTCCAGCTAGTAGTGCCGATATCGCTGGCGTTTGTTGTGGAGAAACCGACGGCAGTGCATGCGGTGGTCGATGTACAGGACACGCCCGTGAGGGAGCTGCTGGTGGCGCCGGTGACGCTTGGCGTTGTTTGCGCCGTCCAGGTGGTGCCATTCCACACCTCGGCCAATGTCAGACCGGTATTGCTGGTGTTTGTGGAAGAACCGACAGCGGTGCATGCGGTAGTCGACGTGCAGGACACGCCGGTAAGGGAGCTGCTGGTGGCGCCCGCAGGCGCTGGTGTCGGTCGGATGGTCCAGGTGGTGCCGTTCCACGACTCAACCAGTTGTATCGGGTTGTTGGGTACCGTGAAATACCGCCCGACAGCGGTGCAGGCGGTGGCCGATGTGCAGGACACGCCGCTAAGGGAGCTGTTGGTGGCGCCCGCGGGGTTGGGCGTTGTGTGGATGGTCCAGGTGGTGCCGTTCCACACCTCGACCAATGTCTTGCTGGTATTGCTGGTGTTTGTGTAGAACCCGACGGCGGTGCAGGCGGTGGGTGATGTGCAAGACACACCGGCGAGGGAGCTGGCGAAAGCGCCGGTAACGTAGGTGTTGTTTGGATGGTCCACGTGGTGCCGTTCCACGCCTGAATTAGCTGTGTCGGGTTGCCGTAGTAGTTCCCGTAGTACCCGACAGCGGTGCAGGCGCCGGCCGACGTGCACGACACGCTGGTCATGGTGTTGTAGAACTTGGCGCGGACAGGGGTTAGTGGTTTGTGGATGGTCCACTTGGTACCCGCGAGTGTCTCCGCGAATGCGACTGGATTACCTAATTGATTCGAGGACTGCCCTACGGCGACACAAGTATTCGCCGAACTGCATGACACATTGGCGACGGCAACCGATGACGGGGCTGGGGTGCTTTGGGTGGTTCTTTGGGCGGTCCAGGTGGCACCGTTCAAGGTCTCCACAAAAGTGAACCCCGCAGTTGCCGAGTACCCTCCGCCGACCGCCGTACATGCTGTCGGCGAGGTGCAGGACACGAACCCGAGGGAGGTGGACGTAGCGCCCGCTGGCTGTGGTGTTGTTTGGATGGTCCAGGCGGTGCCATTCCAGGCTTCCGCCAGCGACATCGACGTAGTCGACGTTTGGTCGCTACCGACAGCGGTGCACGCAATCGGTGATGTGCAGGACACCGCGTTCAAGTAGCTATCTGTGGTGCTGGCAGGGCTAGGTGTTGTTTGGATAACCCATGTTTTACCGTTCCAAATCTCCGTCAGTGTCATCTCTTGGACAGATTCACCGTCGTCTTTGGTGTAGTTGCCGACGGCGATACAGGCGGTCGGTGAGGTGCAGGACATGCTCTCCAACGTGCTGCTGACGGACCCCGCTGGCTGTGGCGTCGTCTGGATCGTCCAAACGGTGCCGTTCCACTCGGCAGCAAACGGCGTCCTAGAACCTGAGGCGTCACCGGACAACCCGACGGCAGTGCAGGCACTCGACGAGGTGCAGGACACGTCCGAGAGGTAGCTGTTGGAAGAGCCAACTAGTTGAGGGGCCGCGACGATGGTCCAGGTGATGCCGTTCCATGTCTCGGCCAACGTCTGATTGGCAAATGTGCTATTCCGGTAGTTCCCGACGGCCATGCACGTGGTCGGTGAGCCGCAGGACACACTCGCCAATGAGCTGTAGGTCGCGCCGGGGACGCTAGGTGTTGTTTGCACCGTCCACGTGGTGCCGTTCCATGTTTCGGCCAGTGGAACCTGGGCGTCTACGGTGTCCAAAAAATAGGATCCGACGGCCACGCATGAGACGGCGCTCGTACAAGAGTCGTCGGCAAGAGATCCGTACGGTTCCACATGGTTGCCTGATTTCTCAACCGACCAATGGGCGCTTGTCGCTGAACCAAGCGAGACGCCAGCGGCGGGAGCAACAGTCTGGTCGCCGGTGGCAGCGTATGCGGGCGTAGTGATCGAGCAGATCGCGAAGGCGAGAACGAAGGCCGGAACAATGGCTCTCGGCCAGCGATGACTGCTGAAGCGCTTGGTGCTGTTGGCGGCCGAGTCTGTGATCCGAGCACGAGTGGTCATCGTTTCGGTTCCCTCCGTTGAGCGCGACTTGCGCGTACCAACGATGATCGCAGAGGTGTCTGGTAGCGACTACTCGGGCATTACCCCCCGGCGCACCCGGGAGGACGGTTTCAAACGTTGCGGTTGTCACGTGGTTCAGTCAGATCGACTCGCTCATGGTCGTGTCTACTTCAGCATAGATAGACTATAATCATGGTCCATGAGCACACTATCGTTGTCGGACGCGAAGGCACGCTTGTCGGAGATCGCTGAAGAAGTGGATCGCACCCACGAGAGGGTGATGATCACGAAGAATGGCCGGGAGTATGTCGTGTTGATGGCAACTGAGGATCTGGAGTCGATGGAGGCGACGCTTGAGTTACTCGCGGATCCTGCGGCGCAACGGCGGCTGCGGAAGGCGGAGCGTGATGTGGCTGCTGGTCGGGGTGTTGATGCGGACGTGCTTGGCCAGGTTATGCAACATCGGCGAGGTCTTCATTCGTGACCTATCGGCTTGTCATTGCTCCTGGGGCGGTGCGCCAGCTTTCGGAAGAATTGCCCGAGTCGGCCGCGTGGGCCTGCTATGAGTTCATCACCGGACCGCTCGTGGGAAACCCACAACGGGTCGGCGCCGCGCTGCGGGTGCCGTTCAGTGGTCAGTGGCGAGCTCGACGGGGTGAGTATCGAGTCCGTTACATGATTGACGACGAAGCCGAGACTGTCACGGTCCTTGATGTGAGTCATCGGCGCGATTCATACCGCTGACGCGAACGTTAGCGCTGGTCTCGTGTTCGACCAGTACCGTTCTCGTTTTGGATCAGCGCTGACAGCCTGCGAGGACGAAGGTTCGGGGTGCTGTCAGAAAGCGCGCTCGGCAGGACTCGAACCTGCGACCACCCGCTTAGAAGGCGGGAGCTCTATCCAACTGAGCTACGAGCGCTCACCGGCTCATCTCTCGCCGCCGGATCACTCGCAAGGGTAGGGCACCGATTTCGTCGTCCACAGCTCTGCCATCAGTCGAATCGTCCACAGTCTCTGTCGCGGAGCCAGCCTGGTCTCGATAGCGGACGAGTCTGGTGACACGCGGCAGTTGGGCCGCGGCGGAAGGAGACCCCACCATGTTGGAAACCCAGGTCACTGTGGTCGGCAACGTCGTCACAGATCCGAGATTGAGCTTCACCAAAGATGGCCATGCTTTTACCACGTTCCGACTGGCGTCGACGCCTCGCCGGTTTGACCGTGGCAGCAGTGAGTGGCGAGATGGTGACACGCTCTATGTGAGTGTCACCAGTTGGCGCGGGCTCGCCGAGAACACGGCAACCTGCCTGAAGAAAGGCCAAGGCGTCATTGTGGTCGGGCGGCTGTCGGTACGGCCCTATGAGAATCGGGACGGCGAGAAACGACTCTCGGTCGAGATCGACGCGGCGGCCATCGGGCCTGATCTGAGTCGCGCGGTTGCCTTCGTCAAGCGGGCCGAGCGCTCGTTGGCTGCCGTTCCTGATCAGGCTGCCGCCGCCGAGGTAGACACCTCCAGCGCAGCCGAGGCTGTGGCTACTACTGAAGGGCCGGTTGATTGGGGTTGGTCGGCGCCGATTCCGGAGGTGTCAGACGCCACAGTTAAGGGCGTCGAGGATCACGAGGGTGTCGAGGATCAAGAGCCTGACCTCGTCGGGGCGACGAGCGGCGCGAAGGGTCGATCGAGCGTCGCTTGATGGTTCTGATGGGTTTCTGCCGTCGGGTTGGAGGGAGCGGTGCCGTGCTTCTAACCCGACGTCAGATACCCCCACGTCGGGCAATTTCAGCTCGCCGTAGAGAAATCGCATAGAAATGGGGCACGGCTGGCGGTTTGCGTGCCGGTAAACACGGTCGCGGCAATGTTGAGTCGTTCGACAGGAATCGGAGCGGTATGCGACTCTAAGACCATGACTGTGTTCGCCACTTCACCTGCTCGCAGACCGGTCTTGCGCTTGGTGGCTCGTTTGCACGTCGATTTGCTGCGCGTGTCCAGCGCGGCATGTATGCCGGCTGCCTGATTAGCTGCCAACCCGCCCAGGGCGCAGTCGCGCCTGACGTCGTCAGTCCGACATGATGCGCCCGCCGAAAGTAGAACGGACGCTCGTTTCCATGCCTACACCGACCATCGAAAGTCCTCGGGCTTCCGCGCCTGGGAAGGCACGCGGACCCGGCGGAGCCAAAGGCCAAGGGCAGTGGGCGCTCGGTATGCGCGAGCCACTGAACCCCAACGAACGGATGAAGAAAGACGACGACGGGCTCAATGTCCGCCGCCGCATCATCGACATCTACTCCCAGGCCGGCTTCGACTCGATCGACCCCGCTGATCTACGCGGCCGGATGCGGTGGATGGGTCTATACACCCAGCGACGTCCTGGCATTGATGGCGGCAAGACCGGCGTACTCGAACCCGAAGAGCTTGACGATCGCTACTTCATGATGCGGATCCGTATCCCTGGCGGTCGACTCACGATTGCCTCGCTGCGGGCGATCGCGGAGATCTCGACGGAGTACGGCCGCGATCTCGCTGACATCACTGATCGCCAGAATATCCAGCTGCACTGGGTCCGCATCGAAGATGTTCCCGCGATCTGGGAAAAGCTCGAAGCCGTTGGCCTGTCGACGATGGAAGCGTGCGGTGATACGCCGCGAAACATTTTGGGTTGCCCCGTTGCCGGAATCGACGCGTCCGAAATTGTCGATCCGACGGCGCATTTGCTGGAAATCGAAGACAAATATATCGGCGATCCGGCATTTTCTAACTTGCCGCGCAAGTACAAGACATCGATGACCGGCTGCTCGGCATTGTGCACGATTCACGAAATCAACGACATTTCCTATGTCGGCGTGGTCGGCCCAGACGGAAGCCCCGGCTATGACCTTTGGGTCGGCGGCGGTCTGTCGACTAATCCCCGGATTGCCCAACGCCTTGGCGTCTTCATCAGGCCCGATCAGGTAAGCGCGGTCTGGGTTGGTGTCACCAGCGTCTTCCGTGACTATGGCTACCGGCGGCTGCGTTCGCGGGCGCGGCTGAAGTTCCTCGTCGCCGACTGGGGCGCGGCCAAGTTCCGTGAGGTGCTCGAGAAGGAGTATCTGGGCTACTCACTAGCTGACGGTCCGGCTCCGGCCGAGCCGATCGATGGGCGACGTGATCACGTCGGGGTCCACCCACAAAAGGACGGTAATTTCTACGTCGGCTTCGCGCCCCGCGTCGGCCGGCTTTCAGGCACCACATTGGCCCAGATCGCCGATTTGGCGAGTGCGCATGGTAGCGACCGCGTGCACACCACTGTTGAACAGAAGATGCTCGTGCTTGACGTGCCGGCTGACCGTGTCGACTCATTGGTAGCTGGCCTCGAAAAGCTTGATCTCCAAGTGAATCCGAGCACGTTCCGCAGGCAGACAATGGCGTGCACCGGTATCGAGTTCTGCAAGCTGGCCATCGTCGAGACCAAGGGCCGCGCGAGCGAGCTCATCGACGAACTCGAGCGTCGGCTGCCTGACTTCGATTCTCCGCTCACGATCAACCTCAACGGCTGCCCGAACTCGTGCGCCCGGTTCCAGATTGCCGATATCGGGCTCAAAGGCACCTTGATGATCAATGCTGAGGGTGAGCAAGTCAGCGGCTATCAGGTGCACCTGGGCGGCAGTCTTGGCTTGGAGCCGAGTTTTGGACGCAAACTGCGCGGCCTGAAGGTCGTCGAAGACGAGCTCGCTGGTTACGTCGAGAAGTTGGCGAACAGCTACCTCACGCAGCGCGACGAAGGCGAGCGCTTCACGAGTTGGGTGCACCGGGCCGACGAGGCTGACCTGCAATGGTCCGGCGAGACCAACGAGACCAATTCGAAGAGCGCGGACCAGACCGTTCAGCGGGAGATTGACTCGGTTCGGACCGGCTCAGCTTCAGCCGGCGACGCGTCCACTTCGGTAACAGATACAATGCGGCCGGCCGATACCGCCGACGGGCAGTGACAATCTGTGAGTACGATCGATGCTAACGCGGGAGAACGTGCCACACCTTTCTACTGCCCTTACTGCGGCGACGAAGACCTGCGTCCGCATGAATCCACCGGCGGTAATTGGAAGTGCGCGGCGTGTGCGCGTGTTTTCATACTTAAGTTCGTCAGGTTGGAGGTAGTCGGATGACCGGCATCGTGGTCGACCGTGAGCAGCTCGCGCTCGAAGCTGCCCAGACGCTGGAAGGCGCCTCAGCGCCGGAGATATTGAGTTGGGCGGCGGAAACCTTCGGCGATCGGTTCTGCGTGCTGTCATCGATGGCTGATGCTGTCGTGGCGTCGCTCGCGGCCAAGGCCAAGCCGGGCATCGATGTCGTGTTCCTCGATACCGGCTACCACTTCGCCGAGACGATCGGCACGCGCGACGCGGTTGCCGCCGTCTATGACGTCAATGTCATCTCGGTGAGCCCGCTTCGAACGGTCGCTGAACAAGACATCGATCAAGGCCCTGATCTGTTCGGCCGTGATCCCGATCGTTGCTGCGCGCTGCGCAAGGTTGCCCCGATGGACGCCGCGCTCGCGCCTTATGACGCCTGGGTCACCGGGCTTCGTCGCGACGAGTCGCCCACGCGCGCGAACACTCCCGTCGTTCAGTGGGACCCGAAACGGCGCAAGGTGAAGATCAATCCGATCGCGCGTTGGGATCAGGCGACGGTTGACGCCTACGTCGCCGAGAATCATATTTTGGTCAATCCGCTGATCGATGATGGTTACCTGTCGGTTGGCTGCTGGCCGTGCACCAAAAAAGTAGAACTCGGGGCAGATGCGCGCTCCGGCCGTTGGGTCGGGTCGGCCAAAACCGAATGCGGGATCCATACATGACGGAGAGAACGTTAGATACCACCGGGTTGGATCGACCGGGAGCGACGGTGTGGCTGACTGGTCTACCAAGCGCCGGTAAGACCAGCATCGCTCGCGCGCTCGGTAAGCAACTCCAAGAGCAGGGGCACCGAGTCGAAGTCTTGGACGGCGACGAGCTGCGTACCCACCTGACCGCCGGTCTCGGCTTCAGCAAAGAAGATCGCGCGATCAACGTCGCGCGTATCGGCTACGTTGCCCGGCTGCTGGCTCGGCACGGTGTCCTGGTTCTCGTCCCCGTAATTGCGCCGTACGCTGATGCGCGAGATAGGGTGCGCGCCGAGCACCAAATCGAACAAACGGCGTTCGTCGAAGTCCACGTCGCGACCTCCGTCGAGGTGTGCTCCGATCGTGATGTCAAAGGTTTGTACGCCGGCCAGCGGGCCGGCGAGGTAACCGGGTTGACCGGCGTTGACGATCCCTACGAGATACCGACCGCACCGGAGCTGCGGCTTGACACGGTCGGCCGATCTGTCGAGGAGTCCGCCGCCGCGGTGTATGCCGCGCTGAAAGAGAGAGACCTGGCGTGAGCTTCGCAACAACGGTGACCTCGGCACAAGACTGGCGCAAGCTGCCACATCTGGACGTGCTGGAGTCCGAGGGTATCCACATCATGCGTGAGGTCGCCGCCGAATTTGAGCGCCCGGTCCTCTTGTTCTCCGGCGGTAAAGACTCCGCCGTCATGCTGCATCTGGCCCGCAAAGCGTTCTTCCCAGCCGCGTTGCCATTTCCGCTGATGCATGTCGATACCGGCCACAACTTTCCCGAAGTCATCGCCTATCGCGACATGATGGTCGAGCAGCTCGGTGCGAAACTGGTGGTATCGCACGTCCAGGATTTCATCGACGATGGTCGGCTACGCGAACGACCTGACGGCACTCGCAACCCGCTGCAAACCGTGCCGTTGCTTGATGGCATTGCCAAGAACAGATTCGATGCTGTCTTCGGCGGTGGCCGGCGCGATGAAGAGAAGGCGCGCGCGAAAGAGCGTATCTACAGTTTGCGTGACGAGTTCGGCCAATGGGACCCTCGTCGACAACGCCCCGAGTTGTGGAACCTCTACAACGGCAGGCACAAGCCGGGTGAGCATGTGCGGATCTTCCCGTTGTCGAACTGGACCGAGCTCGATGTCTGGGAGTACGTGGAGCGCGAGAACATTGTGCTGCCGCCCATCTATCTTTCCCATGAGCGCGACGTGTTCCGGCGCGCGGGCATGTGGCTCACGCCAGGTGCGTGGGGCGGCCCCAAGGCCGACGAGAAGCTCGAGCGCCGAGTGGTGCGCTATCGCACCGTCGGCGATATGAGCTGTACTGGCGCGGTCGAGTCGATCGCGTCGACGATCGCCGATGTGATCGCCGAAATCGCGGTCAGCACCATCACCGAGCGTGGTTCGAGTCGAGCCGACGACAAGATGTCGGAAGCCGCCATGGAAGATCGCAAGCGGGAAGGTTATTTCTAGGCAATGTCTGTCCTCGACAATCCTGACGTAGGCCCAGTAACTTCTCTCGACCGTGACATCGACATGCTGCGGTTTGCCACTGCCGGTTCGGTAGACGACGGCAAATCGACGTTGGTCGGTCGGTTGCTGCACGATTCCAAGTCGGTGCTTGCCGACACCCTTGAGGCTGTCGAGCGGGCAAGTCGTGACCGAGGTGGCGACGGTCTCGAACTCGCGTTGCTCACCGACGGTCTGCGGGCCGAGCGCGAGCAGGGCATCACCATCGATGTCGCCTATCGCTACTTCACCACCATTCGGCGCAAGTTCGTGCTGGCTGACACGCCAGGCCATGTGCAGTACACGCGCAATATGGTCACCGGCGCATCTACCGCTGAGCTCGTCGTCATCTTGATCGACGCGCGCAAGGGTGTCGTTGAGCAGACCCGTCGCCATCTCGTGGTGGCTGCTCTGCTCGGCGTCCGGCACCTGGTGCTCGCGGTGAACAAGATGGATCTCGTCGATTTCGATCGCGACGTTTTCGACCGGATCGCGGCCGATTTCTCGGTGGCCGCTGAGGCTTTGGGTATCCGCAACCATGTCGTGATCCCGGTGTCAGCGATTCAGGGTGACAACGTCGTCGAGCCGTCGACCGCGATGCCGTGGTACTCGGGGCCGACCTTGCTCGACCACCTAGAGACGGTGCCGGTCGGCATCGATGCATCTACCCAGGTGACCAGATTCCCGGTGCAGTACATCGTGCTTTCGGCGGATCATCGCGGCTACGCCGGCCAGTTGGCTTCCGGTGTGCTGCGTCGCGGTGACGAGGTGGTGGTACTGCCGAGTGGCCATCGCACCACGGTCGTGAGTATTGACACGTTCGATGGATCTCTCGAGGAAGCGCACGCGCCGCAATCGATTAGCGTTCGCTTGGCTGATGAGTTCGATGTCGGCCGGGGTGACCTGTTGGTGCGCCCTGGCGAAGAGCCGCGTCTGGTCCAGGAGTTCGACGCGACCATCTGCCAGCTGTCAGATCGTTTGCTGCGAACCGGCGACCGCTTGCTGGTCAAGCACACCACGAAGGTAGTCAAGGCCGTCGTAGCCTCCGTCAATTATCGTCTCGACATCGAGACGCTGGAACGTGCCGAATCGATCGATTCGCTCGGTCTTAACGAGATTGGTGGCGTCACGCTACGAGTGGCGTCGCCGCTCGCGGTCGATGAGTACATCGACGACCATCTGACCGGTAGCTTCCTGCTCATCGACGAACATGACGGCCAGACGTTAGCGGCAGGTCTGGTCGGCGATCCGATCGCGGTGGCGAGCCTCCCGGTATGAACCGCGGCTACCCGCTGCTGCTCGATTTAGCGGGTCGTCGCGTTGTTGTGGTCGGTGGCGGAGCTGTCGGTATCCGGCGGGCCCATGCGTTGGCCGAGATGGGGGCGCTCGTTGAGTTGATCGCGCCGGTCGTTCTCGACGAGATCAACAGCCGGGTAGAGGTCATTCGGCGGCCGTATGAGTCTGCGGACGTGGTGGGCTCATGGCTGGTGCACGCTTGCACCGGAGATAGCGCGGTCGACACGCTGGTCGCGGCTGATTGTGAAGCGGCCGGAATCTGGTGCGTCAGGGCCGATGATGCGGCCGTGTCGCCAGCGTGGGTACCCGCAGTCGCCCGTGTCGACGACGTCGTGGTGTCGGTGAATGCCGGCGCGGACCCGGCACGAGCTAAGGCGTTGCGTGACGCTATTCGGTTGCTGCTTGATACCGGGGACCTGTCGGCGCGGCGTCGGCGCACTCCGGTGGCCGGCAGTGTCGCGCTGGTGGGTGGTGGCCCTGGCGATCCTGACCTGATCACGGTTCGTGGCCGCCGGCTGTTAGCCCAAGCCGACGTAGTAATCACCGACCGGCTCGGGCCACGAGAGCTACTCATCGCGTTGCCAGCCGACGTCGAGATCGTCGAGGCCGGCAAGGCTCGTGACAACCACACGCTTCCGCAAGCCGAGATCAATGCGTTGCTGGTTTCCCTTGCGAGGCAGGGAAAACGAGTAGTTCGACTCAAAGGTGGAGACCCGTTTGTCTTCGGTCGTGGTGGCGAGGAGCTGGCGGCGTGCGTCGAGGCGGGTATCGCCTGCGAGGTTGTGCCCGGCATTACCAGCGCGATCGCGGTGCCTGCCGCCGCCGGGATCCCGGTCACCTATCGGGCGCTGGCTAGCCAGTTCACTGTCGTCACCGGCCATGACAATCTCGACTGGAGTCGCCTTGCCGCCGTCGGTGGCACGCTGGTGATTTTGATGGGCGCTACCAGAGTGGACCGGATCGCTAAGGAGCTGCTCGTTGGCGGGCTTGTGCCGTCGGTACCGGTCGCTGTTGTTGAGAACGGCACGCTGCCAGATCAGCGCACCACGGTCGGAACTCTGGAGACGATTGGAGATCTTGCCGCCTCGGTCGGTGTACAGGCGCCAGCGGTACTGGTCGTAGGAGAGGTAGCGGCGTTGGCTAAAACCCTGCCGACCAAATCAGGGCCGGCTAAAGCGGCGCCGGCTAAAAAGTCGAGGCAGCTATGACATCGTCGTCCGCGCTTCTCGCGGTTGCCCACGGCAGCACCGACCCACGCGCGGAGTCCGTGCTCGACGCGCTCATCGCGCGCGTTCGCGCTGAGCGGCCGGACCTTGCCGCCACGTTGTGCTATCTCGGGCATTCCACCCCGGACGTGACCGATGCGGTGAACGACCTCGTTGAGCAGGGTTTCTCGCGAGTCATCGTGGTGCCGCTGTTGTTGACGTCGGCGTTCCATGCACGATTCGATCTGCCCGGAGTTATCGAGCAGTCTCGGGTCGCTCATCCAAGCGTGGAATTTCGCCAGGCTGAGGTACTCGGCCCGCATCCCCAATTGTTTTCGTTGATCTATCGCCGGTTGAATGAGGCCGACGTCCACGACACGGCGTCACTGGTACTCGGGGCGATCGGCACTTCTGACCCGCGCGCCAATGCCGAGCTGGCCGATGTCGCAGCCACCATGGGAGCGACGATCGGGTTCGCGTCCTGTGCGCCACACATTGCCGATGTGGTTGCCGACGTTCGGGCAGCGGGAGCGCGGCAGATCGCCATCATTTCTTATGTGCTGGCACCGGGAACGTTGCCCGATCGTTTCTACGCCGCCGGTGCCGATGTGATCACCGATGTATTGGGCGCCGCGCCGGAGCTGGTCAACGTGATACTCGAGCGTTACGACGCTGCGGTCGGTGCTTCGGTCAGCTGATCGGCGCCGTCACGTAGACTCGCCCATCGTGCCTGAATTTATCTATGTCCTGCGCAAGGCCCGCAAGGCCTACGGCGAAAAAGTCATCCTTGACGACGTCACGTTGTCGTTCCTGCCCGGCGCCAAGATTGGCGTCGTCGGGCCGAACGGCGCGGGTAAATCGAGCGTGCTCAAGATCATGGCTGGCATCGAGCAGCCCAGCAACGGCGAGGCGTATCTCACCCCTGGCTACACCGTGGGTGTGCTCGCGCAGGAGCCGAAGCTCGACGACACCAAGACCGTGCTGGGCAACGTCGAAGACGGCGTAGCCGAGACCATGGCGCTGATGGCTCGCTTCAACGCGGTGTCGGAAGAACTCGGCAGCCCAGACGCCGACTACGACAAGCTGCTCGCCGAAATGGGCGACCTGCAGACCAAGCTCGATCATCGTGACGCCTGGGATCTCGACGCGCAGCTTGAGCAGGCGATGGATGCCTTGCGCTGCCCGCCGCAGGGTGCCGACGTCAGCGTGCTGTCTGGTGGTGAGCGTCGTCGGGTCGCGTTGTGCAAGCTGCTCTTGCAGCAGCCGGATCTGCTTCTTCTGGACGAGCCCACTAACCACTTGGACGCCGAGAGTGTGTTGTGGCTTGAGCAACATCTCGAAAAGTACGCCGGCACAGTGGTCGCCGTCACCCACGATCGCTACTTCCTGGAGAACGTCGCCGAGTGGATTCTGGAGATCGACCGCGGCCGTTGTTACCCCTACGAGGGCAACTACACGACCTATCTTGAAGCGAAGGCGGGCCGTCTGAAGATCGAGGGCGCCAAAGACTCCAAGCTGCGCAAGCGTTTAGACGATGAGCTTCAGTGGGTCCGTTCCAGCCCGAAAGCCCGGCAGGCAAAGAGCAAATCGCGGCTGGAGCGTTACGAAGAGATGGCTGCGGAGGCCGATAAGTTCCGCAAGCTCGATTTCGAAGAAATCCAGATTCCGCCAGGCCCACGACTTGGCACCATCGTCGTCGAGACAAAAGGTCTCACCAAAGGTTTCGACGACAAGCTGCTGATGGAAAATCTCGACTTTTCGTTGCCGCGTAACGGAATTGTCGGCGTCATCGGCCCTAACGGCACCGGTAAGACAACGCTGTTCAAGATGCTTATCGGCGAAGAGTTGCCAGACGCGGGCTCTATCAAGATTGGCGAGACAGTTAGCCTTTCTTACGTCGATCAGAGCAGGGCTGGGCTTGACCCGAAGAAGAATCTTTGGGAGACGGTGTCTGATGGGCTCGACTACATTAAGGTCGGCAACGTCGAGGTGCCGAGCCGAGCATACGTATCGGCATTTGGTTTCAAAGGCCCCGACCAACAGAAAATGACCGGCATTCTTTCCGGTGGTGAACGTAACCGACTCAATCTCGCGCTCACCCTCAAGCAGGGCGGAAACCTGCTGCTGCTCGACGAGCCGACCAACGACCTCGACGTCGAAACCCTTGCCTCGCTGGAAAACGCACTGCTTGAGTTCCCCGGTTGTGCGGTAATCACCAGCCACGACCGGTGGTTCCTGGACCGGGTGGCAACGCACATCCTGGCTTATGAGGGTGACTCGAATTGGTTCTGGTTCGAAGGCAACTTCGAATCGTATGAGAAGAACAAGGTCGAGCGTCTCGGGGCTGATGCCGCTCGACCACATCGGGCCACCTACCGCAAGCTCACCCGCGGCTGATACACCGATTTTCTTATATAAGGCCGAGTTTCTTTATAACTGGGCACAGGCAGCACGAGTCGCGGGGAGGGTGAGTATTTCGTGCGGTTCACCTTTCGGTGCTCGGTGCGCTGGGACGACGTAGACGCGTTCGGTCACGTCAACAACGTGACCTTTCTGACCTACATGCAAGAAGCCCGAACCGCGATGTTGTTTGCCGGTGAGGCGGCCAAGCAGATTCCCGACCTACTTGAGGGCGTCGTGGTAGCCCGCCACGAGATTGATTACCGGCGTCCACTGGTGTGGCGGCCCGAGCCGATCGAGGTCGAGGTCTGGGTCAGCGAGTTGAAGGCGGCGTCGTTCACGCTGCGCTATGAGATGCGTGACCAGCTTGCCGAGCCGCCGACCCTGCTGGCCGAAGCGATGACGGTGCTGGTGCCCTATGAGCTTGCCGCTGGCCATCCACGCAGATTGTTGGACGGCGAAAAGGAATTTTTCAGCGGCTTCTTCGAGTAACCACGTCAGTCATCGACGACGATCCGCTGTTCGTTGCCCCGCGCCGCGCGTGCAGCCATCTCAGCCCGCCGAAGTAGCCCACTGGCTGGTTCTTCGTCTTCAGCGACGGCTACACCGACGTGACACGTCACCTGAATCTGACCGAAGCTGAGCGCATACGGTGCCTCGATCAGCTCGACAGCGGCTCGCGCGAGATCGACGCCCGCACCTTGCTCACCATGGGCGATCAGCGCGAAATGCCCCGCGCTGAGATGGCCGAGGTCATGTTCGGCGGTAAGACCGGTGAGTCGATTCGCGATCTCACGCGCCAGCTCTTGGGAGCCGGTGGCTCCGTGCAGTTCGCCAACCCGGTCGATTTCCTTGACCTGGACGAGGATCGAGGAGACCTCGACGTGCCCCAACTGGGACGCCGCCCGCCGGGCTAGCGCCCGCACCAACCGCTGCTCGTAGACCGCGAGATTCGGCAACCCGGTCACCGCGTCGTGCAACGCCCGACGACGCAGTTCTTCCAACACCAGGGCCAGATGGATGAGGTCGCCGGCGTGGGCTTGGAGTGCGCCGGCGCCTTCGATGACCGTGACGTCGTCAGACTCGGAGGTGGCCTCGGAGCTGGTTTCGGGAAGTTTGGCGATGACAAAGCCGACGAACTCGCCTTGACCGAAGAGTGGGGTGATCACGATGCGGGCGGCCTGAAGTTCGGCGAGCAACAACGATGTCGAGGGTGTCGCCGTCTCGCGGCTGACTACCCGCTGCCGGTTCTCGGTGTGCAGCCAGGCCATCTCCGGCTCGGCGGCCATCTCGAAGACCAACTCGCTGAGTTGATCTTCGTCCACGTCACCATCGCCGATACTCACCGCGAGTAGCGGCTGTTGGCTGACAGCTTGGAAGACGCCGACGGTGACGACGTCAGAGCCGGTCATCGCGGACGCGACTGCCGCGATCTGCCGGGCAGTACCGACAACAGTGCGCTGCCGGGTGCAGGCGGTGTGCAGATCCAGAAGGGCTCGGCCGGTTTCGGCACTTCTATGCAGCCGGACCAAGTCGGAAGTCTGGCCGGCTAGCCGGTTCTCCAGCACTTCGACGATCTCGGGCCGCGCGGAGTCGATCGACGGGTCTCGGTCGACGACGGCCCACGTGGTCGGTTCCACGGAACCACCTCCAGGCGCGGTGCCAAACAGGCGCGATGCCAAATGGCGTCACTATCTTCGCACTACGGCCGATTCCCGGCTCGACTTGAGGCTCGGAATGGTGTGACTGTCGGCGGGGCCGGCCTGGCTGCTTGCCCAACGCGACAAGACGGCGAAGGCCAAAGCTGCCACGAGGTAGCCGAGTGCGAGCGTCAGCATGGTGGCTGCCGACTTGCCGGACGTCGGTAACACGAGCGCGGCGATGGCCGCCGCCGCGACGTAGGTGACGTTAAAAAGCATGTCGTACACCGAGAAGACCCGACCACGAAAACTGTCGGCGACCTCTTCTTGGACGGTGGTATCCACGCAGATCTTCACTCCTTGGGCGGATACCCCGAGCAAGAACGCGCCGATGACCAATAGCAGCCGCTGGAACGGCAGCCCGAAGCCGGCGATGGCCAGGCCCGCGGCGACGAGCAAACTGATGATCCACCGCCGCTTACCGAACCGGCGAGTCGCGGCCGGGGTGATGACGGCCGCAGTGAAGATGCCGACGCCGGTTGCCGCCAACACCGCACCCAACCCAACGATGCCAGCGCCTACATCGCTGGTCTTGTCGAAATAGTTGCGGTAGAGCAGCACGATCTCCAGGGTCACGATGCCGTAGAGGAAGCGATGGGCGCTGATGGCTACAAGAGCGACGGCTGCTTGCCGCCGCGCGAGAACGTGGCTGGTCGCTTGCCGAAGGTCGCTACCGACCAGCCGTATCGCGCGCGCTGTTGGCTCCGTCGGCGGGTCGATCGGCCCGAGTCGGTCGCGCGGAATCCTCGACGCGATCGCCGCCGAGCAGCCATAGGTGGCAGCGGCAAGAACCACGATCGAGGCGATGACGGGCGCACCTGAACCTGCCGCTACTCGAAGTCCGCCGCCGATCGCCGCGCCGACGATGGTGGCGATCGAGCCTGACGTAGTGCTGAGCGCGTTCGCGCCGATCAATCCAGCGCCGTCGACGACGTGCGGTAGCCCGGCTGACAAGGCCGACAGGAAGAACCTGTTGACGCCCAGAGCAGCGATGGTAGTGATCACGAACAGCACGCCGAAGGCACCTGAGGAATCGGCCTGTCCACGGGCGAAGACCAGCGCGGCAACCGCGAGTACGAACGCGATCTTGACCAGATTGGCGACGACGAGCACGCGCTGTCGGCGCCACCGATCCAAGAACACACCGGCGAAGGGACCAGCTAGTGAATACGGCAAGAGCAGGACGGCGAAGGCGGCAGCGGCTTTCGCTGGCGTCGTCGCGTTTTGTGGATTGAAGAAGACGTAGCTGGCCAACGCGGCCTGGAAAATGCCGTCCGCGACGGCCGACACGAGCCGAGTGGCGTAGAGCGATCTGAACCCGGGCAGTCGGAGCAGCTCACGGATGCCCGCTCTACTGTTCACAGCTCGACTGCTCACAGCGCGAAGGTTACGGCTCGACCGGGCTGATCGGAAGGTCCCGGCCTGGGTTCAGGCCGGGGTCATGATTGGTTGAGGTGTCGTCCGGCTTGGCACTCGGCTTAGCGGTGTCCGGCTGGGTGCCAGGGTTGTGGTCGGCGTCGGTGTCAGCGTTGACGAGTGAATGCGCGGCCGCTACTAGGTAGTCCCACAAAACGGTGTGTTGGTCGGGCGGCAACTCGAGGTCATCGACAGCGACCTTCATATGCGCGAGCCACGCGTCGCGCTCCTTCGACCCGATTCGAAACGCCGCGTGCCGCATCCGCAATCGAGGATGCCCGCGTACCTCGCCGTAGGTCTTCGGGCCTCCCCAGTACTGTTCGAGAAACCATCGCAGACGTAGCTCAGCGGCGGTTAAGTCAGGCTCTGGGTACAGGGGACGCAACACCGGGTCGTCGGCGACGCCTTGATAGAAACGGGCGACGAGACGACGGAAGGTGTCGGCTCCGCCGACTGTCGCGTAGAAAGAATCGGATTCATCAAGGCTCACCTGGACATGATCTCAGGAGTTTGCACTCGACGTTCGGGCGGCGAATCCGTCACCCGGCTGTCAGGCAGATTCACCAGCTGAAGAACAGAACCCGCACCAACAACCGAGAGGATCGTTATGGCTGTCACCCGCACCGCGAACGCACACTGGGAGGGCCCGCTGCTCGATGGCGGCAAGGGCACCGTCTCACTCGACTCGTCTGGCAGCGGTAGTTTCGCCGTCACTTGGGCCTCGCGCTCGGCTGAGCCAGCCGGCCAGACCAGCCCGGAAGAACTGATCGGTGCGGCCCATGCCGCCTGCTATTCGATGGCGCTGTCGAACGGGCTTGCCAAGGCGGGCTTTACCGATATCACCCTCGACACCAGGGCTGACGTCGGATTCACCCCGGGGGTAGGCATCACCGGCAGTCATCTCACGGTCCGGGCCTCCGTGCCAGGAATCACCGCGGAGCAGTTCGTCGATCAAGCCGAACAAGCAAAGGCTGGCTGCCCGGTCAGCAAGGCACTGGCTGGCACCACCATCACGTTGGACGCCGCGCTGGCCTGATCGGTCCAGCGGGAAACCCAGCTGTGAATCGTTGGCTGGCGTAGGCAGAAGGGAAACTGTTCGAGGGCTGGCGGCGCGAATGGACCAGAGGTATTACTTGGTTCGCTGCGCCGTCAGCTTCCCGCCGACTACTTGCCCGTCTTGGCAGTGGTAGGTGTATTCGGCTGACGTCCCGTCAGGGGCGGTAAAGACCACGTCGACCTTCGGATCGGTCGTTGATTTCGCGATGTAGGTGTATTGCGAGCCTTGGGTCAAGACCACGGCAGCCTGGGACACATCGTCGCCAGAGCAAGCAATGATGATGTCGCCACCAGGCACCGTCTCGAAGTACTTTCCGGTCTTGGTACTAGGGCTGGCGTCGGGTGAAGATGTCGGCGCGCTCGAATCAGGCGGACTGCTCACCGGCGGTAGTGAACCGATGGAGGAGTCAACTGGTGGTGAGACGGGCGGTGATTGCACCGGGCTTGTTACCGGTGAAACCGGCGGCGATGACGTGGATCGAGCGCCGCTTCGCGGAGTAGCCGTTGGAGTCAGTGTTGGCGAGCTGGTGTGTTGGCGATTGACACTGCTCGATGGCGATAGTTTCGGCGTACTCGATGTCGGCTTAGGCGTCGGAGTCGACGAGATAGAAGGCTTCGCGGAGGCGGCGGGTTGAGTCGGTGATGGGGTCGGTGACGCCGCGAGTTTGCTCTTTACCTCGGATTGGGTATTGACCTGAGGCTCCGAGCCGCTGATTTCGTGCCCGACCCGACCGACGGCGGTCAAGGTGACACCGGTTACCAGCGCACACGACAAAACCCAGCCGATCACCAGGGTCAGGGGCCGACCGGCCTTCCACCGGGATGCGGCAGGCCACCGTCGGCGGTGGCTTCGCGGGGAAGTATCCGGACGGTGTCTGGGAGCCGGGTTACCCGGCTTCGCGTTCGACACATCTTCAGTTTGCCTACCGGCGAATGTGGCCGCGTTAAGCCGACATCAAACCCTGTCGGTGCCTCGAATGCTTCCCGCGATAAAACCGGTCATCTGCCAGGTCAGGTGGACGACTCGCCGGTGAATGCACCCGCCTAACGCACGGCCGGCCCGAACTGAGTACGGTCAGGTGCGTGCCCAGGCTGCTACTCATCGAAGACGACGCCGCGATCCGGTCAGCGCTGACCCGGTCGCTGACCGAACGAGGTCACGCTGTCGCGTCCGCGCCGACCGCGCTGGTGGGTCTACAAGCTGTCGTCGACAACTCACCTGATCTGGTCGTGCTTGACCTCGGCCTACCCGATCTCGATGGTGGCACGTTGATTCAGATGATCCGCGCGGTAAGCCGGGTGCCGATCATCGTGGCGACCGCTCGCGATGACCAGGCCGAAGTGGTGCGCATCCTCGATGCCGGCGCTGACGACTACGTGGTCAAGCCGTTCGCGTCTGAACACTTGGAAGCGCGGATTCGAGCGGTGCTGCGGCGGATGGCGACCGGTGACGTCGTCGAAGCGGTGGTGGTTGGCGGCCTGAGCATCGACGAACGTACCCGCGAGGCAAGCCTTGACGGCCGCGCGCTCGAACTCACCCGCAAGGAGTTCGACCTGCTGATGTATCTCGCCGAGCATCCCGGTGAGGTCGTTAGCAAGCGGGTGCTGCTCGCGGAGGTGTGGCAGCAGGCTTATGGCGGCGCCGACAAGACGGTCGACGTCCATCTGTCCTGGTTGCGGCGCAAGCTCGGAGAATCCGCGGCAGAGCCGAAGTACCTGTTGAGCGTCCGTGGGGTTGGCGTCAAGCTGGTTGACCCGACCGGCGCGGTGGGCTAGCGCGAGCGTTCGATTCGGTGCGTTCTCGCCTCTTGCTGCTCGCGGCAGCCACCACATCGTTGGTGGTCATCGCGTTTTTGATCCCGTTGGCGATCCTGGTACAAAATCTCGCCCAGACCAACGCGCTCAAAGACGGCCTACGCGACTCCCAACTGGTCACCCAGGCGGTGGCTTTCGCTGATCAGGCTCATATCGAGCTGGCCTTGAAGCAGTACAACGCGCACAGCGCGATTACCTCGTCGGTGTTGTTACCGGGCGGCTCGTGGATCGGTGGAGCTCCAGCGGACGCGGACGCCGCCAGTGGGCAGCTGGCTAAGGGCAGCAAGAGCAAGCCGAGTCAACAGGTGACTGTTCATTACGCCGGCGGTATCGAGATCTGGAATCCGATCGGCAGTAGCGAAGGTCAGTTGCTGGTGCGCACGTATGTGCCGCACTCGGTATTGCGACACAACGTGATGGCAGCCTTGGTGTTGTTGGTCGCGGTCGGTTTGAGCATGCTGGCCGTGGCGATGATCGTCGCGGATCGACTAGCCCAACGTACGGCTCGTCCGGTGGTGGCGCTGGCCGCGACGGCGAATAGGTTGGCCGCTGGCGAACTCGCGTCTCGGGCCACGATCGAAGGGCCACGTGAGGTGGTCGCCGTCGGTCTCGCGCTCAACCGCCTCGCTCAGCGCATCGGCGAGCTGCTCGACGACGAACGTGAGCAGGTGGCCGACCTTTCACACCGGCTGCGTACTCCGGTGGCGGCTGTTCAACTGGCCGTCGAGGCGCTACCTGATTCTCCGGAAGCGCACCGGCTCGCCGAGCATGTGGCCGCGCTAGAACGTTCGGTCGGGGATGTCATTCGGGAAGCGCGTCGCGGCGTCCGAGCTACGCCGGCGGCGGCCAGTGATGTGGTGTCTGTCGTCCGCACCCGGGTCGCGTTCTGGGCGGTGTTGGCTGAAGATCAAGGCCGAGGGATCGAGCTGATCTTGCCTGCCGTTTCACGCGAGGTGAAAGTCGAGCCGGACGAGCTCGCGGCGGCCATCGACGCGCTGCTGGAGAACGTCTTCGCGCACACGCCAGAGGGCACCGCGATGGCCGTCACTGTTGATCTGGTGGGTGAAGCCGCCAGGGTCACCGTTTCCGACGATGGCCCGGGGATGCACAGCCGATCGGTCGATCGAGGCCGCAGCGGCGGTGGTTCGACCGGGCTCGGGCTCGACATCGTGCGCCGAACCGCCGAATCCTCCGGCGGGCGGTTGGAAGTCGGCAGTTCGCTGGCAGGCGGCGCGACCCTGACGATGTGGCTCGGCCCCTGCCAGCCTTGACGCTTCAGGGTCCAGTGTCGGGCAGCTCACTGTTGGCCAGCCCGCTGTTGTCTAATCCGGTGTGCGCCGCGAGAAAGCCGAGCGTGTCCGCAGACAGGTCCACTGTGCGACTGACGGCACGGGCGCCGTGGCCGACGTCCTTCTCACGTCGGAAGACGATCGGCCGGCTGGACGTCGTCGCCGCTTGCAATGCCGCGCACGTCTTTCGTGCGTGCAGCGGATCTACCCGGGTGTCGGAATCGAACACGGTGAACAACACCGCCGGATACGCGGTGTCCGCGCTGACACGGTGGTAGGGGGAGTAGGCGAGCAGCCAGCCCAGTTCGGTTGGATCTTCAGCCCTCCCGTACTCCTCGCTCCAAAGCGCGCCGAGCCCGAATTGTTCGTAGCGCACCATGTCGAGCAGCGGTGCCGAGCACACGACGGCGGCAAACTTTGCCGGCTGCTGCGTCAGGGCGGCTCCGACCAGCAGCCCGCCGTTACTGCCGCCGGAGATGCCGAGCTGGTCAGGCGTCGTCCAGCCGTGCGTGGTCAGCCAGTCAGCCGCGGCGTGGAAGTCATCGAAGACGTTCTGCTTGTGCCCGAGCATGCCGGCCCGGTGCCAGTCTTCGCCCTCTTCGCCGCCACCGCGCAAGTTGGCGACCGCGTAGACGCCGCCGGCCTCCACCCAGGCCAAGATCGTCGCGGAATAGCCAGGCGTCATCGACGCGCCGAACCCGCCGTACCCATACAGGATTGTCGGTCTTGGTTGCTCGGCGTCAGAGGTCGGTGAAACCACGATCATCCGGACGATGGCGCCGTCCTTAGACCGGTAGCTGACTTGGTGCGTGTGCACCTTCGGCACGTCGACGCTGCCCGGTGCGCTGGCATACAGATCGGTGCGGCCAGTGCTGGCGTCATAGCGGAAAACGCTCGACGGCGTGGTGTGGTCGGTGTAGCCGAACCAGCATTCGGTGCCGCCTTCGGGGCGCTCTGACAGGCCACCGAGTGACCCAAGCCCAGGCAACGCCACCTCGCCGGTGCGTCGACCGGTGGTGAGATCGTGCACGGTGAGTTCACTGACGGCATGTCTGGTCCAGGCTGCCAGCAACACCGTGCCACTCGGGGCAGCTTGGTCGGGGCCACCAGGAGCAACGTCGAGGATCGCGAAATCTTCCAGCACAGCTTCGGGGTCTTGCGGCAGCAGCTCGACCCAGGTCTCCGGTCGGGGATCGGTGGGGTCGGCTACCAACAGCCGGCCGCGCGGCGCGTCTCGATCGGTGTAGATGTAGGCGCGCCCATCGCGGCCAATGTGCACCGAAGTCTGCGCATCGACACCGACTTGCACCTCGCGCAATTCTGGGGCTTGCGGACTGCTGGCCGACAGATCAGCGATCCACACGTCGTTGCGTGGCGCGGTTCCAGGGCTTGCGCTCACGATCAGCCAACGACCGTCGAGACTGACGCTGGCCGAGAAGAACGTGGTCTTGTCGAGCCCTTCGCCGAAGATCAGCACGTCGTCGTCAGGGTTAGTGCCGACCTTGTGTAGCCAGACTCGCCGGTGGTACTGCTCCTCGCCGTCAGGCAGTTGTGCCGCAGGTAGTCGTCGTACGTAGTAGAAGTGCTCCCCGCCGGGCAGCCAACCGACCGGTGAGTAACGGCAGCGGTCGATCGGCCCATCGATGATCGCGCCACTCTCGACGTCCATCACCCGGAGCACCGACTCTTCGTCGCCACCTTCGGAGAGTTGGTAGGCGAGTAGGCGACCGTCTTTGGACGGCTGCCAGGAATCGAGCGTGGTCTTACCGGCCGCGTCGATGGCGATCGGGTCTAGCAGCACCCGCTCGGTGCCATCGGGATCGACGGTGAGCAGCACGGCATGCTCTTGTTCGGCGGTTCGGCGCATGAAGAATCGGCGATCCCGGCGCCAAGACGGCGCACTGATCCCGCCGGCCGCGAGCAGCGAGGTAAGCCGGGCACGGAATGCTTGCCGCCGATCAAGGCTCGCTAGCTGCTGGTCGGCGAGTTCGTCTTGCGCCGTCAACCAAGCGATCGTCTCGGCCGAATCAGGTTCCTCTAGCCACCGGTAGGGATCGGCGACATCGAGTGCGGGTTGTGCGTGTGGCAGCTTCTCGACCAGGTCGAGCCGGCGGGCGGGTGGGTAGGTTGGCGCGCTCATGGGCGTCACCCTAACTCGGCGTGACCTGGCCACGACGAGATTGAGCTGGCGTGTCAACGCCGTAGCGGCGAGACTGTCAGAAGCAAGAGGGCCCGCGAACGCGGGTTTCCGGCCGCAGTTCAGTGCGACGAGCCGGCGAGGAGGCCACCGGTGGCTTACGCGCTCGTTCTCAACGCGACGTACGAGCCCATCGGCGTCGTGTCGGCCCGGCGCGCGCTGTTGCTGGTGCTGGCCGCCAAAGCCGTCTCACTCGAAGATGCTGACCTGGTCTTGCACAGCGCAACCGCAGCGATGGCTCTGCCGGTGGTGGTGCGACTCACCCGCTTCGTCAAGGTGCCCTATCGCAGCGCTGTGCCGTTGACCAGGCGTGGGGTGTTCCTGCGCGACGGCGGTTGCTGCGCCTACTGCGACGCGCCGGCCACGAGTCTTGACCATGTCGTACCGCGGAGTCGTGGTGGCGCCCACATCTGGGAGAACGTAGTTTCCTGCTGCCGCCGCTGCAACCACGTGAAGGCTGATCGCACAGTCTCTGAGTTGGGTTGGCGGCTTCGGCGGCTGCCGCAAACGCCCAGTGGTGCGGCTTGGCGAATCCTCGGCACAGGCAGGAGCGATCCGCGTTGGACTCCCTACCTGCGCACGGACGCTTTCGGTACCGCGTTGGAGCGCACCGCTAGCGCCTGATCAGTGGCTGGAGGATGCCTGATCGTGGGCTGAACAGTGCTGTCTTGGCTGGTGTCGTATCGATCGCCAAGGCGGCCACGTACTGTCATGGGGTGACCGACCTCGATTCGCGGCTCGCCGAACTAGCGCGGGCACACGGCATCGCGACAGAGTTTTACGACTGGGGCGGAAACCAGGTCGCCATCTCGAAGCGGGCCGCCACCGGTGTATTGGCCGCGCTAGGCGTGGACGTCGGTAGTGACCACGCTATCCAGGCCGCGCTGACACAGGTGCGAGACCGAGCTTGGGGGCGCGTTTTGCCGCCTTACTCCGTGGTCCGCGAGGGCGAGACCGGCCAGGTCGCCGTCCATCTGCCTGATGGTGACGGGGTTCGCGTGGAGGTCGAGCTTGAGGGCGGCGGTCGCCAATCGCTTGCCCAGCTGATGATCTGGGTCGAACCGCGCGAGATCGACGGAGCCAGTATCGGCGAAGCGATTTTCGAGCTGCCAGCCACGCTCGCGACCGGCTATCACCGACTGGTTGCCACCACCGATCGTGGTGAGAGCAGGTCGCTGCTGATCGTGGCGCCGAATCGGTTGCCTGAGCTACCCGCGCGAGGCTGGGGTTTCATGCTCCAGCTCTATGCGGTGCGGTCACGGCTCTCCTGGGGGCTTGGCGATCTTGGTGATCTGGCTCGAATCGTCCAGTGGAGCGGTAGCGATCTTGGAGCGTCTTTCGCGCTCATCAATCCGCTGCACGCGGCCGCGTCGACACCACCCATGGAGCCGTCGCCGTACTACCCGGCGAGCCGACGTTTCACCAATCCGATCTATCTGCGGCTTGCCGATGTGCCAGAGGTCGCGGCGGTGCCCGCCGAGACGGTGGCAAGCCTCGCGGCGCCACTTCTGGGGGCCGCCGCGACGCCGAATCTGCTCGATCGCGACGGGTCATGGTCGGCAAAACGGACGATCCTGCAACAGGCCTTCGCTACTCGCACTGATGCCGCTCGGGCCCGCGCCTTTGCGGCGTACCTGAGTCGTGAAGGGCAATCCCTGTCGGATTTCGCTACTTGGTGTGCGCTGGCTGACCAGGTTGGGTTGCCGTGGCAGGAATGGCCCGAACCGTTGCGCGACCCTCGATCGAGCGCGGTCGAGGCATTCCGTGGCGAGCACGGCGAGTTGGTCGAGTTCCACAGCTGGCTTCAGTACTTGTGTGACGAACAACTCGGCGCAGTCCAGCACGCTGCTCGCGTCGCTGGCATGGCGATCGGCGTCATCAGTGACCTCGCGGTTGGCGTGAGTCCGATAGGCGCCGACGCCTGGTCGTTGCGTGAAGTGCTCGTGCGCGGCGCGACCTTAGGGGCGCCGGCCGACGTCTACAACCAGCAAGGCCAGGGCTGGAATCTGCTCCCGTGGCACCCTGACAATCTCGCCGCCGCCGAGTTCGGTCCATTTCGTGAGCTGGTCGCCATGGCGCTTCGACATGCCGGCGGCTTGCGAGCCGATCACATCATCGGCCTGTTCCGCCAATGGTGGGTTCCTGACGGCGCCGGCCCGGCTGATGGGGCCTACATCCGGCTCGATCACGAGGCGCTGATCGGCATCGTGCTGATCGAGGCGCAACGGGCCGGGGCGGTGATCATCGGTGAAGACCTCGGCAACGTAGAGCCGTGGGTGCGCGACTACTTGCGCGATCGCGGCATCTTGGGCACGTCGATTCTGTTCTTCGAGAACGACCACGATGGTCAGCCGCGACCACCCGAGCAATGGCGTCAGGCCTGTCTAGCCACGATCACTACCCACGATCTACCGCCGACCGCGGGCTATCTACTGGGCGAGCACGTCGAGTTGCGGGCCAGCCTTGGTGTGTTGGAACGACCGGTGGAGCAAGAGCGGGCCGATGATGAGTTGGCCCGACTGCGCTGGTTGCGCGCGTTGGCCGCGGCAGGGTTGCTTGACCCTGAGGTGGTGTCGGTGGTTGAGCGGGCGGCCGGCGGCGAGGTCGATCAGGCCAGTCATCGACAGGTGGCCGGTCGAGGTGGTTTCAGCGCGGCACTTGAACCCCATCTCGATGACGTCGTCGATGCCCTGCATGGCTATTTGGCCCGGACGCCGGCAATGCTGCTCGGGATTTATCTGCCGGACGTCGCTGGTGATCGACGGCCGGTGAATCAGCCTGGCACTGTCGACGAATACCCCAACTGGCGGATTCCGATAACCGACGCGCAGGGCAATGCCGTGCCGCTTGAAGCGCTCGCGGCCGGTGACCGTGCGCGCCGACTGGCCCAGCTGGTCGTGGGGGAACAGCCATCCGTTACGGTGGCGTCGTCCGCCGACCGTGATCTCGATCCGGTCTCCGCACCCGATATGCCGAGGCAGCCGTGACCGCCCGTAGAACGCCGCGTCTGATCGTGGCCGCTGTCGTGGCCAGTGGCGTGAGTGCGCTGGTTGCCTCCGCCACTCCCGCTTTTGCTGTCGGCGAGAAAGGTGACCCTGGTGGCCACCTGTCAGCGGTGCAAACCCTGTTGGTCTTCGCTGGCATCCCGTTGTCAGCTTTCGCGGTCATCGCGTTCTTGGTCTGTCTACCCTCGATTGTGAGCGGTCCGAGATATCGGCCTGGTCGGCCATGGCTTTTCGCCGGCATCTGGTTCGGTGGCCCAGCTAAGGGCTCGGTATTGGCCGACGGTGCTCAGCTGCCCGAATCGACGTTGCCCGAATCGACCCAATCGGGGGGTGGCGCAAGTGCCCGCTGGTAAGCCATTCAGCGTCCGGCAGTTCCGTCAGATCGACGATGCGGTCCGTCACGCGAACCAGGACACTGGCCTGCGTTTCGCGGTCTACGTCGGCCCGACCGAAGGCGACGTCCGGCACTACGCGCAGCGCGCGCATGCTGCCCTCGCGGCAGACGACACAGCGGTAGCTGATTCGGCAGCTGACGCCGGTTTGGTCGTCCTCGTGCTGGTTGATCCGGGCGTGCGGCGGGTCGAGATCGTGACCGGCGATTCGGCCCACCGGCGGATCGATGATCGAGCAGCCGGTCTGGCGAGCCTGTCGATGGCGACATCGTTCGCTGGTGGCGATCTGGCTGGCGGCATCGCCAACGGCGTCCGGATGCTCGCGCAGTCGGCTACCCGGCCACGGGTCCTGCACGAACACCAAGCTGACTAAGTACCGCGTTGCCTCGGCTGTTTAGCCGACGGCGTCTCGGGCTCTGGCCTTGAGTGCGCGAGTCAGGCCGTCGCGACCTTCGTGCAATAGTCGACGAAGCCCGGGTGCCGGAGACCGGTTGTCGAGGTAATCGTCGACGAGTTCGACAGTCTCGGGCTCGATGAGCAGGTAGGGGAACAATCCCTGCACGATCGATCGGGCGGTATCGCTGGTCCGGTTTTCCCACACATTGGCGATGACGTCGAAGTACCGCCGCGCGTAGGGCCGTAGTAGCTCAAGCTGATTGGCCTGCTGGAAGCCGGCCATGATCGCGCCTTGTTCAGCATTGTGGGTGTCGTCGCGTTCGACGACCAGGTGCCAGGCTTGTTCTTTCGCGGCAGACGAAGGGACGCCGGCCCGTGCCGCCGCCGCGTGCCGGCGACCAGCAGCGGTGTCATCGCGGCCGAGTTCCGCGTCGATCTCGGCAACGCCGGCTCGTCCACCGGCCGCGAGGCGAGCCAGCAGTGACCAGCGCAGATCGGTATCCAATGGCAGACCGGGCAACTCCGTCTCGCCAGCGAAGAACGCGGCCAGCACATCGAGGTGGCTCGTCGATTCAGCTGCCGAGGCGAAGGCGCGCAGGAAGGCGAGCTGGTGGTCGCTGCCGGCAGCCGCAGTCAGTAGGTGCGCGTGCGCGGCGGCGGCGAGAGCGTCCATGCCGGTCGATTGGTAGGCGGGCTCGGCCCATCGCTCGACAGCCATCCGAGCCTGGCGCAGCAGACTTTGCAGTACGCCGATGTCGGTCTCGGAGTCCAGAAGATGGATCACCATCCGCAGATAGTCGCGCGCGGCCATTTCGGCGTCGCGGGTCATGTCCCAGGCAGCTGACCAGCACATCGCTCTCGGCAGGGCGCCACGCAGCTCCGCGATCGCTTCGGTAATGGTCACCAGCGAGTGATCGTCGAGCCGGATCTTCGCGTAGGCGAGGTCGTCTTCGTTGACAAGCACCAGATCAGGACGCCGGACGCCGACAAGCTGGGGGATCTCGGTCCGAGCTCCGACGATGTCGAGCTCGATTCGCTGGCCGAGGACAAGCCCGTCGGCGCTCTTGTCATAGCAGCCGATAGCCAACCGGTGCGAACGCAGGATGGGGAAATCCGGCGACGCTTCCTGCTCGACGGCAAACGACGTGATGATCTGGTCGGCGTCCACCTCGATCTGTGCGCGCAACGTCGCGACCCCGGCGCTTTCTAGCCATTCTTTCGACCAGGCCGAAAGGTCTCGTCCCGATGCAGCTTCGAGCGCGGACAGCAGATCTTGCAGGGTGCTGTTTCCCCAGGCGTGGGCCCGAAAATAGCCGCGAAGCCCGGTGAAGAAGGCGTCTCGTCCGACCCAGGCCACCAGTTGTTTGAGGACAGCGGCACCCTTGGCGTAGGTGATGCCGTCGAAGTTGGTCTCGACCGCTTCGATGTCGGGGATGTCGGCGGCGATCGGATGAGTCGTCGATAGCTGGTCTTGGCGCAAAGCCCAGGTTTTGTCGTCGTTGGCAAAGGTGGTCCAGGCGTGGGTCCAGCGTGTCGCTTCGGCCAGCGCGACCGTGCTCATGTAGGTGGCGAATGACTCATTCAGCCAGAGATCGTCCCACCAAGCCATGGTGACCAGGTCGCCGAACCACATATGGGCCAGTTCGTGCAGGATCGTGCTTGCCCGGCTCTCGTAGGCGCTGTCGGTAACCCGGGAACGAAAGAGGTAGTCCTCAAGAAACGTTACGGCGCCGGCATTTTCCATCGCGCCGGCATTGAACTCCGGCACGAAGAGCTGGTCGTATTTACCGAAGGGATACGGCTGGTCGAAGAGCTCTTCGTAGAAGTCGAAGCCTTGTTTGGTGACAGTGAAGATGTCGTCGGCGTCGAGATAGTCACGCAATGATTGGCGGCAATAGAGACCCATCGGAATCGTGCCGGCTCGGCTGCTGTGCTTGTCATGGACGACGTAATAGGGCCCGGCGATGATCGCGGTGACATAGGTCGATAGCGGCGGGCTAGCTGGGAAATGCCAACGGCTGGTAGCGGCCTCATGAGGCGGCGTCGCGGTATCGGGCAGTGCCGCGATCGAGGGCGGTTCGACGTCCGGCGTGGTTGCCGAGACGACCCGCCAATCGGCCGGCGCGATGACTTCGAGTTCGAAGGTGGTTTTGATGTCGGGCTGGTCGAAACAGGCGTAGACACGATGCGCGTCAGCGGTCTCGAACTGGGTGTAGAGGTAGGTGCGACTATCGACTGGGTCGATGAAGCGGTGCAGACCTTCGCCGGTATGCATGTAGCGGCATTCGGCGACGATCTCGATCTCATTGTCGGCGGCGAGTTCGGTCACCGTGATGCGGTCGCCGTCATAGGCGAGTGCCGGGTCGATAGAAATGCCATTGACGGTGATGGCGCGAACGGTGTCCGCGATCAGGTCGATGAACGTGTCGGCGCCCGGCCTGGCGCAGGAGAAACGCAGCGCGGTAGTAGACAGAAAGCGGTCGGGGTCGGCCGTAGCGCTAGTCGTGAGGTCGAGCTGCACGAATGTCGAGACGGCGTCGGGAATACCACGCGTGGGGTCACCGGTACCGGCCCAAGGCGCGATGAGGTTGGCGCGTGTGGCGGCTTCCGTATGGCTCAGATTTTTCCCTGACACTGGCGAGCCTTTCTGTCAGATCCCCTGGTGTGCGATTCCTGGTGTGCGGTACCCCCACTGACGTTTGGCAGCCATCGCTGGTTGCCGGCAGTTTGCCAAACGCGAGTCTGGCATGCCGAGCTTGTCTAGCGGGGAACAGCTCGCGGGTCGCGCTGGTTCCTCTTGGAAACTGTCAACCTTTCGGAGGATGTTGTGCCAGCTGATCGGGTCCCTGTCGATTTTTGGTTCGACCCGCTCTGCCCGTGGGCGTGGATAGCGTCTCGTTGGATTCACGAGGTTGCCGACGTCCGCGATATCGAGCCGCATTGGCACGTGATGAGCCTGTCGGTGCTCAACGAGAAGCGCGATGACCTTTCTGAGGCGTATCGCGAGATACTCGCTAAAGGCTGGGGCCCGGTTCGGGTAGCTATTGCCGCCGCGCAGCGTCATGGTGACGACATTCTCGGGGGGTTCTATACCGCCCTCGGCACCCGGATTCACGTCGGCAAGCAAGACTATGGCGAGCGGGCGACGATCGAGGGTGCACTTGCCGACGTCGGGCTTGAGGTGGATCTAGCCGATGCTGCCTCCTCGACCGAGTTCGATGACGCCGTGCGCAAGTCGCACGCTCATGGCATTGAGCTGGTCGGCCAAGACGTCGGGACGCCGGTCATCAGCGTCGAGGGTGTCGCGTTCTTCGGTCCGGTCGTCACCCCGATTCCGCGCGGCGAAGCTGCCGGCAAGCTATGGGACGGCGTCCTGCTGGTCGCGGGTACCGACGGTTTCTATGAGCTCAAGCGCACTCGCGACCGGAATCCGCAAACTTCCTGACGGTCAAGGTTGGTTGGTGGCGGTACCGGGCGGCTCGGTTTCGGGGCACGGGTGACCCCCGAAGTCGGCGCCCGTTGCCGCGACCTGGCAGACTCCGCGCCATGCGCGTCTATCTCGGTTCAGACCACGCCGGGCTCGAACTCAAGACTCACCTCGTCAGCTGGCTTGCCGACAACGGCCACGAACCGGTCGATTGCGGGCCGTTCAGCTACGACGCCGAGGACGACTACCCGCCGTATGTGATCGCGGCTGCGATCAAGGTAGCTGCCGACTCCGCGAGTCTCGGCATCGTCATCGGCGGCTCCGGTAATGGCGAGCAGATCGCGGCGAACAAGGTGCGGGGAATTCGGGCCGCGCTGGTTTGGAACGACGACACCGCTAGGTTGGCTCGCCGACACAATGACGCCAACGTCGTGAGTATCGGGGCCCGCCAGCACACCGTCGGTGAGGCGGCCAAGCTTGTCGAACTGTTTCTGCTTAGCCCGTACGCCGCCGAAGAACGGCATGCCCGCCGGCTTGCGTTGGTGACCGCTTACGAAGAAACCGGCGTACCGCCGGAATTGCCGGCCGACGGCTTGTACTGACGGCGTTCACGCGATCGAGCCGACCGGGGTGCCAATGTCGGTGCGCTGGCCGCCTCGATGTAATCGGCTTCGGTAGGCCGAGACACGTCGCGGGCACGTAACGCTCCGACGACTCCCACTTGGGAGTTTCCGGCGCCGACGAGCCCGCGCAAAGAGCCGGACGGATCAGTGCGGCGAGGAACTGCTTGTCCGGCTGGTGTTCGCGGTGTCATACGACCAAGCCAATCACCTTCGTGGATTTCGGGGGCAATGGGGTTATCTCTACTAGGCTGCGATCATGACTGGGCGACTCCGGCCACCGGCCCGGCGTCTGAGGCGAGCATGAGTGGGGCAACTCCCCGGCGCTCGCGATCGCTATGGACCGTCGTCCGCCGCAGTAGATGGGTAGCTGAATCGGCCGCGATCAGCTGGCTGAGCGCACTCGTTGTCGCCATTTCGGTGCTCAGTCCTATCGTCGGAGTGCAGTGGGTGACGCCGGTCTTCTTGGTGCTGCCGATTCTGGCCGGCGGTTTGTTGGTCGGGCGCGCGAACCTGCGCAAGCTGATCGCCTTGGTGGGGGTTGGGCTGACCTACGACATCGTGCGACTGGACTGGCGCACCGTGCGGCCGGGCACTGTGATCGTGGTGATCGTGACGGCGTTGTTTTCCTACCGCTTGGCGCGCAGCCGGGAGACACTCGGCGTGCAAGGGCTGCGAAGTGAATCGATGCTGGTCGACTTGCGCGACCGGTTGCGTGCGCAAGGTGAGATGCCGCGGCTGCCCGATGGCTGGAAGAGCGAAATCTTGCTGCGGTCGGCCGGGGGAGCGAAGTTCGGCGGTGACTTCATGGTGGCCGGAGTCACAGGTGACGGCAAGATTCTCGAAGTCGCGTTGGTCGACGTATCGGGCAAGGGAGTCGACGCCGGTACCCGAGCGCTACTGCTCTCCGGTGCGCTTGGCGGCTTACTCGGCGCTGTCGCGGCCGCCGATTTCCTTCCGGCGGCCAACGACTATCTGATCCGCCAAGACTGGGATGAGGGCTTCGCGACCGCCGTCCATGTGGTGATCGACCTCGAGACCGGCGAGTTTGTGGTCGAGTCGGCTGGGCATCCGCCCTCGGCGCACTTTGTTGCCGGTAGTGGCCGGTGGCAGCTGGTCGAAATCGATGGTCCGTTGCTTGGCGTGATCCCTGGTTCGGGATACACCGGGGTTTGTGGGGTGCTGAACCGAGGCGATGCGCTGTTGATGTACACCGACGGTTTGGTAGAGATTCCTGGCCGCGATCTTTCAGTAGGCATCGACAAACTGGTCGGTGAGGCCGAGCGCTTGATCACCGCAGGATTTCGACACGGTGCCCGCCGGCTTGTCGACGCGGTCGCGCCGGGTGAGTCCGACGACTGCGCGCTGGTCATGATCTGGCGCGAATGAGTTTTCAGGGCAGGTGCGCTGGGCTTAGGCCCGCAACAGTGGCATGACAATCTGGTCGATCACGTCGGTCAGATAAGCGGTGTCAATCGGTGGCCCTTCGGTGACCAGCCGCTGCAACAGCATGGAGGATCCGACCTCGCAGATGATCGGGGTGACAGCTGACGCGGAGATCTCGCCACGATCGGCAGCGCGTTGTAGGACGGCGAGCATGATCGCCTTGCGTGGCGCCAACACCCGCTCGTGCAGGGTTTTCGCGAACTCATGATTGCGATCGAGCTCACCCATCAGACACTGCAGCGCGCCACCGGTCGGACTGTTGATCACGGTGACCATGCGGCCGAGAACGTCGGTAATGTCGGCGCGTACGTCGCCGGTGTCTGGTGGCAGTTCGGCCGAGGGCAACGTTTTGTCGAGTGCGTCGACGACGAGATCTTCGACCGAACTCCAACGCCGGTAGAGCGCGGCCTTGCCGGTGTGGGCGCGAGCCGCGATGCCCTCCATCGTTAACCCGGTGAGCCCGGTTACCTGCATTTGCTCGAAGACAGCGTCGAAGATCGCCTTTTCGAGCGCCGCGCCTCGACGGCGGATGTGCAATCCGCAGTCTTGGCTCAGCGTCACGAGAATCTCCTCATCGTTCATTAGTGAACGGTTGCGTTCCCTACTTCGAAGAGTGTACCTTCGGAAAATAGTGAACGGAAGCGTTCACTGAGATCGTTTTGTCAGTGTCGTGGTGTTCGCTGTGAAGCGTTGGATCCAGTCCGAACCTTGGGCCCGAATCATGGCCGGAACCTTGGCCCAAACCTTGGCCCAAACCTTGGGCCAGAAGCTTCCGCACGGAATAGATCCCGTACGTCGCAAGGCTGCACAGTTCGTCGAAATCAAGGGAGAAACATGACTACCATGACCGCCGCATCCGGCACCGATGAAGGTGCCGCGCGGCGCGGGCATCATCCAGGCGCCGCGCTTTCCATCATTGCCGGGTCTCAGTTGATGGTCGTGCTTGACGCCACCATCGTGAACATTGCGCTGCCACATATCCAGACCGCGTTGAAGTTCTCCGACACCGACCTGACCTGGGTACTGAACGCCTACACACTGACTTTCGGCGGCTTGCTGCTGCTCGGTGGCCGTGCCGGTGACATCCTCGGCCGACGCCGGGTATTCATGTTCGGCATCGCGCTCTTCACCTTCTCGTCCTTCCTCGCTGGCCTGGCGACGTCGTCGACGTGGCTACTGGCCGCCCGTGCCCTGCAAGGTGTCGGCGGCGCTATCGTGACACCCACAGCACTTTCATTGATCACCACGAACTTTGATGAAGGCCCCGAGCGCAATCGTGCCTTCGGTGTCTTTGCGGCGGTCTCAGGTTCTGGGGCGGCGGTCGGGTTGCTTGCCGGTGGCATGTTGACGTCTTGGCTGTCATGGCGATGGGTGTTCTTCGTGAACATCCCGATCGGTATCGGGATCGTGTTGCTGGCTCCGCTGTTCATCAACGAATCGGAGCGGCACCCCGGGCGCTTTGATGTGGCCGGTGCTATCGCGTCGACACTCGGTATGAGCACGCTCGTATATGGGTTCATCAGGGCCGCATCCGACGGGTGGAGTGACACCTGGACCATTGCCTCATTCATTGCCGCAGCGGCTTTTCTGATCTCCTTCTTTGTGGTCGAGGTGAAATCGCCGCAGCCGATCACGCCGCTCCATATGTTCAGGAGTCGAAATCGGTCGGCGAGTTATGTGGTGATGTTCGCGCTGGCCGCTGCCCTATTCAGCATGTTCTTCTTCCTCACGTTATTCGTGCAAGACATCCTGCATTACAGTCCACTGAAGGCCGGATTCGCGTTCTTGCCGGTCAGTGCTGGCATCGTGGTCAGCGCGCAGCTAGCCTCGAAGTTCCTGATCAAGATAGGCCCACGCCCGTTTATGGTGGCTGGATCGGTGCTTTCGACTGGCGGCCTGTTCTGGTTATCGCGGATCAACGTGCACAGTGGTTATACCGGGGGTTTATTGTTGCCAATGGTCGTGTTCTCGCTCGGTATGGGTTTCTTATTTGTGCCGTTGACGATCCTCGCGGTTTCCGGTGTCGAATCACAGGAATCCGGCTCGGCGTCGGGACTGCTCAACGTAATGCAGCAGGTCGGCGGCACGGTGGGCCTGGCGATCTTGACCACGGCCTTCGCGACGGCACAGCGGCACCAGAGCGTCAAGACGCATGATAAGCACTTGATTCTGGCTCACGGAATCTCAGTCGCGCTTCAAGTCTCGGTTGTCTTTGCCGCGATCGCGCTGCTCGCATCAATCTTCGGTATCACCGCTACGGCCAAGGACGTCGATACGGCCGCAGTTCCAGGAATGGGTGGCTAAGCCGATAGGAGAGTGGGGACAGCTGCTACTAGCTGTCCCCGCCTGAGTAGTCGACACGTCACAGCCTTATGGGCTTGGGTCACTCGGCTCGGACGTCGAGGCCGAGTGAGCCAGCCAGCACGATCGCTTGGCCGGCGTCGATCACGGCACCTTTGACTGTGGTGACCGATGGATCGAGTGCGGAGAGATCTGAGCCACGAAGGTCGGCGCCTGACAGATCGGCGCTATGTAGCCAGGCGCCGGAGAGATCGACCCGTCGTAGCGTCGCGCCTTGACAGCGCGCGCCGGTCAGGTCGGCCTCGCGCATCCGGACGTCGGTCATCGCGGCGTTGCGTAGGTCGGCGCCCGGTAGTCCGACGAACGACCAATCGCCACCTGTCGCGGTGAAAACCCCGAAGGTGCAACGATCGAACATGCTGCCGAGCAGTTTGCAGCCGGTGAATGTCGCGTCGAAGAACGAGCAGCCGGTGAATGTGCAGTTGACGAAAGCGGCGTCGGAATGTGTCGATGCGTTGAAGCGGCAATCCCTGAACGTGCATTCGGTGAACGAGGCGCCGTGATTGGTGGCTTCCATGAAATCGACGTCGATAAAGGCGACTCGGGTATGACTCTGTTCTGAGAGATCCAGGCATTCCCAGTTCTCGTGCCGGATCTCGGTCTCGGTCGGCGTCGCGGCTGCGCCGTACTTTCGCTCAGCCATGCCTGCCTCCAGTGCCTGACCATGGCGAAGTCAGCTCGATGGGGTCGGACTCTCTACAAACGTGGTGGCGTGATCGGTGACCCACTGGCGAAACGATCGCGGCGCGGATCCGAGAATGTCGAACACTGTAGGGGTGATGAACGCCGGTCGTCCCATCGTTGCGCCCCACGCAGTGAGCAGCATGTCTACGACTGGGCGCGGCCAGCTACCTTCTGTCTGGCTTCGGAACTCGTCTGGCGTCAGTTCCTCGAAGGTAATCCGGCGTCCTAAGGCGTCACCGATGATTCTCACTTGCTCTGCTTGACTCAGTGACTCGGGGCCGGTGAGGACGTAGTCGCCGCCAGCGTGTCCGTCTTGGTAGAGGGTTCGCGCCGCGACGGCTGCCACGTCGCGGTCATCGATGGGTGCCGTTTCGGCAGCGCCGTAGGGCCATCGGACGATATTGCCGGCGCGAATCGCGCTCGCCCACCAAGACGACACGTTCGAGGCGAACATCCCCGGTCTGATGATCGTCGACTCGATCCCGGATGCCGCGATGAGCCGCTCAATATCGGCGTGGAGTACCGCCATGGGATTGGGTTGTTGGAAGAACGGGTGCCGGGTTTGGTGTGGTGATGAGAGAAAAACGACACGCCGCGCATGAGTCGAGAGACGCTCGATAACTGCCGGAGCACTCGTCGGCGGGGCGGTCCAGACGAGGAAGACGGTGCTGACACCTCGTAGTGCTGTGTCAAGTGATTCGGGCAGGGTGAGGTCGCCGGTGACGACGTCGACGTTCGCTGGAAGTGTCGCCGCCGCATCGGGGCGGCGGGTGAGGGCGCGAACCGGTACGCCCGCGTCTATTAGTTGGTCGATGACGGCGCGCCCAATCCGGCCGGTCGCTCCGGTGACGAGCACCGGAGGCACTTCTATCTGTGCCATGAGGATCTCGACGTAGTCAGTGGTAGGCGCACGGAGCGAATCCTGCCAGCTTCCCGGCAGCGGATGAAGATCCTTGCGTGGCGTTGTTACCCTGTTTTCTAGCGGGACCATGGGGTCAAGAGGGTCTGGTCAAGGACGGTAACGGCGGCATCTCGGGCTTTGGTTGCGACGGTGATGGCGTCCTCCGCGTCGTCGAAGCTGGGTCCTTGGGTGTCGCTGTCGGGGTATTCGAAGTCATTGCGTGCGCGTCGGATCCGGCCAAAGGATTTGAATGCCTGGACCGAGGCGCCGAACTGGGCATTGATGGCCTCTTGGATGGCGATGTGTCCGCCCCGGCTTGTCGCTCGTAATCCTTGGACGGCGAGTAGAGCTGCGGCGGATTTGCGAAGGGCGTCATAGGCGAGTTGGTAGGCGCCGGCCAGGTCCTCGGCTATCAGGCCCGCCGAGGCGGTTCCGAGGTGTTTGGTGGCGTTGGCAATAAGTCGTTGTGCGACGGCATCGTCCGGGGTGACAAGTTCTAGCTCACCAGCGACCAAGAGCTGCTCGATCCGGTCTTTGCCTGGTTTCCAAGTCACGGTGTCAACGCTTTGGGAATACGACCGGACGGTGCTGGCGTAGTGGGGTCGGATTCGAAAACAGGTACGAGAGGGCGGGTAGTGACTTCGGTATGGAATCCGTCGACGCCATCGTGCCACCAGGTAGGGGAGCGGATTGTGACATTGACTTCGCGGGCCAAACGCGTAGACGCACGTTGGGCGGCATCGTCGAGGTCGTCTCGGTCAGGTGCACCAATGACCAGGATGTCGATATCGGCTGGTGCTCGGCCGGGTTGACCGACGTAGCGGGCGGCCCAGGAGCCGAACAGGAAGGCGCGGTCGATGCCAGCCAGGCCAGCGAGTTCTTCGGCGACGATTTGACGGGGTCCAAAGGAGCGAAGCAGCAGTTCTGTTAGCGGCTCAGTCAGCGCCGAGGTAGTGGCAGTGACGAGGCGGGTGTTTCCCAGTCGTCGAGACACGATGACGCCGGTTTGCTCGGCGCGAGTGACCTCTCGTTGCGCGGTAGCCACGGACGAGCCGATGCGTTTGGCGAGCTCGGTGAGCGTCCATTCCCGGTTGGGAGATAGCAGCACCATGGTGAGCAGCTCAGCCTGCGGGCGGGACCGCAGTAGTGGCAGCAACGGCGGAGCTTCTGATTGCATATCACGCAATGTATATTGCACGATACGCAAAGTCAATGAACAATCCCTCGTCGACGACGATCATCCCGTACAGCATGCGAGGTCCCGTGACTTCAATACGACACTAGGGATACATGGGGACTGATCTTCGTTTCCGTCAAGCGCCCACGGAAGGCGGATTGCGGAACCCTTGCGGTGTAAGGTTTTTCGCGGTGGAGCGGGTGACCGGGATCGAACCGGCATGGCCAGCTTGGAAGGCTAGCGCAGAGGGGTTTCTATTAAGTGCAAAAAGAGCCTCTGAGCTGCAACGATGCAGATTCTGACCTGACCGTTGATGACCCTGAATTACCCTGATTTACCGCCCCTAAGGACGAGTTAGGGACGGATTCGACAGGTCTAGGATTCCCCTTGAAGGGCTGAGTGGGGGTCTTGGTGCCTCTAGCTGAGGCTGTCGATGATGTTCGGTTGAACCGGCGTGTCCGGGGAAGGTTGCCCGTCGAACCTGATGCTGCCCGTTTCCGGGCCGGGATCATCGGTGTAGTCGTGGTACTTCCAGCAGAGTCAGCCACACGATCTCGTTGGGGCCAACGGGTCGGTTCGGGCCCGCTTGCAGTGGCTGCCAGTCCTCTGCCTGCAAGCCTGGAACGGCCAGCGCAAGGATGACCTGGTAGACGTCGGGGGGAACACTCGCGGCGACTTTGATAAACAAATACAGCTCATCCAAGTCGGTTCGGTAGGCGAACGCTTCGAGATCAGCCCCGAGCGCGTGGCCCGATATCGCCGTACCGGGCGCGTGCCGTGCTTGGTCGACGAGTGCGTTGACACTCGCCCGCGCGTCTCGCAGTCCATGTTGAGCGCGTTCCAGGAGCAGTCGGAGGCGGTCGTCGTCGGTCGGTAGCAGATGTTTGCTGTACGTCTTCTTGCCAGGTTCGAGGTGCTGCCCAGCCGCGTTGTGCTGCTTGCGCGCCGCCGTACATGTGCGGGCCAGCGCGGCGTAGAAGTCATCGCGGCCGCCTTCTTGGCGGGGTCCAGCGGCGACGAGCCACGGAAGGCCACCATCGACGCGTTCTTCCCAGACGGCGGCTCGCCACGGCACGTTCGGCTTGCATTTGATCAGCACCGTGTCGTCGATCGAGGCAATCCGCTCGGTTGGGTGCTTGTCCGCTGACCAAGCCAACTGGGCGGCACGTAACAGGGGGTGGTCGATGTCGTCGATGCAGTCGGGCAGCTTCGGTGGGGTGACACCGAGTTCACTCAGGCAGCGCAACGTGAACCGGGCTTTGGGCGTGGTAGCCACTGGGGGATCGTCGATCAGATGGCGCCGACGCGGAGCATGTCCTCAACGGACGCCCCGGTCAGGTGTCTCACATACGCTGCGTCGCTACCGTCGAAGGTTGCGAACGCGCTCGCGAGGTCGGCACTGGCCTGCTCCTGAGCAGGGGTGCGAACAGCGGACGTGGAATCGAGGGCGTGGAGTTGCTCACGCACCTGCTCATTACTCAACGTCGCCATGTGCTCATGTTACCCCCACTGTCCGCTTCCTGGGCATGCTCGCCACTGTTCCGGTAGGGGCCCTCCATAAGGATTATCGACATGGCTGGGGTCCGGCTGAACCAAACGTGCCAGCGCGGAAATGTCCCTGCAGCGGGTGTCAACGGTTCGCTGGAAGTGACCCTTATCGGCTCGCTGGAATTGACCCCTGTGGGGTGCTAGCTGTTGGCGGTGCGGTTGTCTTTGGCGAGCAGTTCCCGGCGTTGCCGGGTGCGGAACGAGTCGCCGGTGAGGGTGAGCACCTCAGCGTGGTGGACGAGGCGGTC